>Ga0214544_1007479_pt1 | contig 19136 bp, 14 predicted proteins | sample CNSS3metaG_FD_160074 | JGI IMG/M metagenome (GOLD analysis project Ga0214544, IMG submission 160074) | Root nodule microbial communities from cowpea collected in UCLA plant growth center, Los Angeles, California, USA - CNSS3 | ecosystem: Host-associated > Plants > Roots > Nodule | place: USA... | reverse complement strand
TTAGTAGAAAACATTATGATATAATATTTTCTAAGTTGCACATCTTATCTTCTTCGGTCTTAATTCTTCTAGCTTCAACTATTGGTATGTTGTCTTCTTCCAAGTACACCCCTTGACATTCTTCTATTTTCCTTCTTTAAAATTGGATATATACATCAAACTCTAGATAAACAGTGACATTTATAGTATGTTTGTTGTTAAATGATGAAATCAAAATAAGAATAGTTGACACGTGGCAGTTGGGGTTTATTATTTGATTATTTTCAGGGATCAATCGGAGAAAGTGAGCTTGTTGATCAAAACACTAATTATATTTATTTTTATAATTATTTGGACTTGTATGGACTTGAGTTTGTTTGAAATTTATTTAAAATTTATGACAATGATGTATTCTATTTTATTTTATTTGAATTTATGATTAAATATTTATTCTTTAAATAATTTTGTAAATACCCGCGGGTACCCGTGGATACCCGCGGATATGAAAAAAATTGACGGGTATCCGCATAACAGATACCCGACGGATATGAGTACGGATACGGGGTGAATATTTATCCAGCGGGTAGGGTACGGGGGAGCTACTACCCGTACCCTACCCGCCCCGTTGACATCCCTACTCATAATCCTTTTTAGTGTTACATTCTTCAATCTCATCAACATATTAGTTCATTCCGAATCTATTTGCAATTTTTTCGCAAAAAGTCTCCTTTGACATTAAAAGATTAGGAATTGTCGTTGAATTACTATTAGTTGAATCTAATTATTGGAAATCGTACAAATTATTGACAACTTGAGTAACATTTTCCAAACAAGATATACTAGTCATCATATTTCACTAGTACATTACCATCAATGTTCTTAACAAAAGAAGTCAATTCACAACATAAATATTATCATGATTAATCACCATTGACTTAGATTGTCATTGAGCAATAGATTGTACCACATGCACATGTTCCACCATAGACTACACACTTTGAGCTAAAGAACTTTTAAGTCTTGTCATGTACACCAACCACCTTACAACTATAATGTTGTTATATTTTTATACAACTAGTTTGTTTTTCATTAGAAATATCTTTGACATCTTGTTGTAACCGTTTATATTTAGATAGATAATAATTAATCATTTTACAAGTTGAACAAAATAAAGACAATTTCTCATATTCTACGTCAACAATAAACATAATCTTTGTCTTTCAACCAAAATTTGATAATAAATCAACATTAATCGATATATATGCAAAAAAAAAAATAAAAATTCACTTAATATTTGTATGATCATCTAAAGATAAATGTATGAGAATTCTTTCAATTATAAGAAACAAGTGAAAATACGAAACTAGTATCTTGTCATATAAGCAAATAACTTTCTCTTTGAAATGAAAATTAACTTCACTTTAAATTAACAATAGTGCATTTTCTACACTTTAAATTAACAAAATTGCACTCACGATGGAAATATTTATTAGATTTTTTTTTTTCACGGGTTCTTAAAAGAAGAAAAACAGATCCTTTCTATTATGTGTGTGTTAGAGAGAAAAAGAAAATAATGCACGAGGTGATTAAGACCACAAAATGTTTGTATAAGTGCAAATTTTTATAGTGAAGTATATAAAACTAAAAAATAACGTGATTTTACTTATTTTTAAATTATATAAATAAAACAAGTTTCATAACATAAAAAATTCACACAACAAAAACGTAGTTATGAAATCTGTTTAGCAGACTAAACTCAATTTCTCTAACATTAAGTTATGTGCATTTATTGAATCAGTTAACAAACCTAAAGAAGAATTTGCGAAGTAATTTTTGTTGACCAAGACTCCAGATATATCCACAATTATAAATAGAATCTGCAAAGTATGTGCATTTTATTGGTAAACTTGGTTTTTTTTTTTTTTTATTATTATTAATGCAAACATTACCTTCTGTTTATGTGATTACATTGCATAGCAAAGAGAGACACATGTTGAAGACTCAGTGGTAGCAGTTGATTCAGTTGAGTTGACTGTTAGTTGTTGATTTGAGAGAGAAAACAAGGTTCTTGGAGGACACTGAATTGTGTTACGATTACTTACCCATGGGTGTGCCTTCAAACGAATCGATACAATTATGCATTTTTGATCTGAGGAGAGGCCAAAATGAGGGGCAAGAACTTGATAAGATTCTCTTCTTCTTCCCCGCGGGCTTCCCATTCTCCAAGCAACTCTCTGTCATTGGCCTCAGTGAAGGACTCATCACCTTCACAAGGTTAGGTTATCATCCATCTCTCTGTCTATTTGCTTTTAAATTATTTAACACATTAAGTAATTGGTGACGTGACTCGTTGAATCCTTCATTTGTCCCAATTAATTCGCAGAATCTTCTCTCCTGAGGCTGCTTGCGAGGTCATCGAAGCTGAACGGCATTCTCATGTTTTCCACGAGGCAGAGCCTGATATCTGGATGGTCATGGTCCGTTTTTTCATTTTCAATTTTTCTTTCGTATGTTAGTTTTTGATAATTTTACACGCCAAGAAATGGTTTCTTTTTCTTTCTCTACAATATTCAAGAGATAATAGTTTTGAATCTTTGTGGGGTATCTATGTTTATTAATGCTGAGGTCACAACTTTGAGGTTTATTCTGTGATTACATCAATTACTACATACGAAATACTAATTGCTTCTTACACTACACTTATGAAGCTAGCTCATCAGATTGAATCAAATTAGTCTTTTTTGTCAATACAAATAGTGGGATATTGCTCCCATCTGATGGAGTCCTTCATTATCCAATCTAATTTTGCAATGTCAGAGATGTAATTCATCTTGTACCTTTTGAGTTTAACTGTCATATTAATGTAAAGTTTTTATGCTGTCAACCATTTGTAATTCACCCTTGGAATGACTTTTAAGGTAATTATTATAAAAATTCTCCAAATTTATCATATATGTTGATACGTGATTGAATGAAAGTATAGAAAACATCTCCACTTTTCCCTCGTCAATACATTTCAATTAAATTCATACTTTTTAGGACTATTTCATTCATTGCATTTTTGTTTCCTGGGCTAAATATTTAACTGGACGAAATTCAAATTTCTTAAGGAGCGTGTTATTGAAGGGAAAATGTTGTCATTTGCCACAATGTTGCTTCACCTATGTACAATTTGCAGAAATAGATGTTGTTACCTTGTAGGTGGTGGAGAAAAGCAATGATTCAGATCCTATCTGGAGAGATGATGCATTAAGAAAAGTTCTCAAGGAAATTCACTCTCTTTTTGTAATGTTTCATGGATCTATAAGAGAAATGCTGGAGAAGGAACCTGGTGGAGGACTAACAAGACAACATTTATATTCCTTTATTATGGATTATCTGATGGGTAAGTCATCACACAATTGCATGCCTATGAAATTGATAAATTAATATATTTTCATTAGAGTTATGATTCAAAATATTTCATTGTAAGTCATAATTGTCAGCATGTAAAAAGCTGTCTCCGGGTAATTGCTGCTGTGGTAATGGTGAAGTTGCTGTGTCAAACGGTTTCCTTTTGCTCTGTGCTACCTGACTGATGCTGAAGTAGCTGTCTCTCAAACCTTAATTATGAATTTTCTCTTTGAGGCAGATTTTCAGGCGGGGAAAAAGCTTCTTTTACCATCCTACCGTGACTGCTTAAAGGAACGTGGAACTGTGCAGATGCTGACAATTGGTCGGGAGGCTGCACTTGAGGTTCAGGTTAGATATATTTAAAGTCGTAGTTTGAAAAACTACCAAATTTTTCCAAAACTGGGGCGGTAGTGCTTTAGAGTTTTTAAGTTCTAAGTTTTTTGTAGCTATTTCACATGTTCCTATTTGCCCTGCCCTTGGGTGTGCAGTTGATTTGGGGGTCATATATTGCAATTTGCCTCACTGTTTCTCTGTCTCTCTGCTTCACCCTTTTTCATCTTATTTTCCTGGTTGTTTATAGAGTCTGTTTGCATGTGAGTGTGTGGGTGTATATATACTGTGATACTTTTAATTTTTATTGTTATTCTTTGGGAATACGGACATTTGAGTTTAGTATGACAGGCTTCTTCAGAATTTGGATTTTCATTTGAGAGGGAAAATTGTGGGGTTTTAGTTTTATACTAAAATACATAGAAACATATGGGAGAGTCTAAGTTGGTCTCTCTGTCTGTCTAATTTAACTTAGCAGTGCTGTTTCTGGATCACAGCATAGGATTATGAGTTGTACAAAGAACAGAATTGTTAGTGCAGAAGTTTTGTGCTTGTCTAATTCTTTTTATTCCACTTACCCTTTTATCTTTTTGTAACTTCCTAATTACGCTGCGAAATCATTAACTAGTGTTTGTTGATAAAAATTAGTAACAATTTTAAGTATAAATATGAAATGAAAAAGATGAAATTACGTACTTTATTGCACCTGTTATCAATTGTGATTCATATATATTACTTTATCGCACCAGTTGGAAGTCTTATCAATTGTGATTCATATATATTACAATGTTATAAAACGTAGATTAACTTTATAAAGTTAGACACAAGAAGAAAAATAGGTGATGCTTTATGTCATCACTTATTTTTAATTTATAATATATTATTAAAAATTATAAGCTAATGTTCATTATTATATTATACTAAACACCTATAAATGTCAAATTTATCTAAATTTTAATGTACATGAACGTCAAGATATGTAATCCAACAAATAGACTTGGTTTAATTCATGTTTAACAATTACCCATCAATAATTAGTCGATCAAGATGAAACATGCTTGAATATTTACATTTGATGTATATGTTTGTGTTACCATACTGTTTTTAACTTTCCATGTGTTATGAATTTTGTACGTTTTCAATCCACCATTTGGATCGGGTGATCACTCTACTGACTATTTGCAGCAAGTTTTTGTGAAAAAGGAAGTTTGAAATGTTGATGTTGTTCTCTCTTGTTTTTGCAGTCCCTTGTCAGGGTGCTTGAATCTTCAGATGGGAACACTCTCTGTTACTCCTTGATTTTATTTCAAGACCTGCTGGTGTCCACAACTCTATCTCCTGTATGGTTTATTACTACAATTATTTTTTTTATTGAAGTTGAGTGGACAAAAGGATTGGTCATTCATTAAGTTACTTAATCATCCTTGACCATGTTATCAGGATGACACCATAAATTTATTCACATATGCGGTGCTAAGGTTGACTCCCCATGCTCTATCTTCTGGATCAAGTTCCTGGTCCTACTTAAGGAAAGGAAGTACTGTATCCAATGCTGCCTCCGAGTCTAACATGACCCATCCAAACTCTATGTCTGAAAGTTTTTATGGTTCATCTGATATATCCTCTGGTGAAGATGGCCACTATCATGTTGTGAGGCCCTTACAGAGTGACAAATGGTCTAAAGGAAAAGATGGTTATCTTGTCACTGATTTATGGGGTGCAGAAGTTGGTACTTGGGTGTTTGCCACCCCAACAGTTTGGCTTCAACAGACAGGAGAGAAACTGTATCTCTGTGTTTACCAGCATAGAAGCCTTACTTTAATGCTTATGATTCCTGTATCATCTGTACCTAATGGGGAGCAAGGTGTTGCAGAAGTCAGGCAAAGAATTATTGAAAATGTCAGTCTTCTTATACGGTTAATTTTTTGTTTCCTAACGACTCTGTTGCTTCTGCACATAATATGAACTGACCCATATCATTCTAGTGTTTTCTATTATATTATTTAGGGTTCAAGTTCAAATCCATGCACGTTAAAATTCATTGACAGCACCTCTTTTTTCCTACGCATGTCCCATGCAATTACTGTTTACTACTTCCATTCTTTTCCGCTTATACTGAAAAGAATTTCCTAGCATAGAGGAGTGGACAAGTGTTACTTTTTGATTTCCCTTCGTACTCGATCCTCTCGGTCCAAGCATAGCCTTTAATACTATGATATTTTTTGGTCACTAGATCATTGAATTCTGTTCCTAGTTTACTTACAAGGTGTGTATGTCGGTGATTCAAACATGAAAGAACATTTCATTAAGAGAGGGATCATAGATTATTCTGCTAGTTTATTCTAGCTGCATTCTGTTGTTTTCTCTGTTTTAGTTTTCTATTGCTTTACGTGTAAATCAGACATTATATATGAAGGCATGTAATTGAGGAAAGTTGTTAATAAATGCACATATAGATCCTTAGAATAATAATAGTCTTTTTGTGTTTTTTTTGGATTAATAAACCCTGCTATAAGGGCTTCATGTGACAAGACAAAGCTATGAGGGACAGGAAGATACATAAATGGATGTTGATATTGGTGACTGAGTAAGGGTGGTAATATACTACTTCTGAAAAGAAATTGTATGACTTGTTTTTCTTGTACTAATCATTAATTGAACTCCAAAGTTTCTGGTGCTTTACTCAACAAATATGACGTTGAGACAAGTATTATCGTGTGCTCATCAAGCAGAATACTTATATGACTATTTTGAACCAATAATTAATATTTAATATTTTTGAATGCTCAGTTTTTTATCTGCTGCTAAATATTCATCACTGAACATGATTCTACTTTGATCTGCTTGATGATCTGATAATCTCTGTTTGATAATGCACTGTGCAGCATCAGTTGGAAAGCGCATGAAATTGAACTCGGACATTTAGCAACTGTATCTGTTTCTCTGATCATTATCTTTTTTCCCTTTTGGCTGAATACATCAGGCATCACTTAAGATATTGAAAGTTGAAGAGAAGCTATCCAAAGGACGGGGCGGTGAGAATGCATATCACGTTGGTGGGTACCGTTACTTACTGGTAGATGGTGATAGAAAAGTATCCAGGGCTTCTCCTGCAACAAAAGTTACAACTTTAACAAAGGTGTGTCTTGGCAGTGCTCTGATTTCCTTTTCTGATTTTTTTTAATCGATGTGATATTAATTTTATAAACTGAAAGATATATTTGTAGCATAACATACTTCTGATGACACTTTTTTGTGTTCGGCACTATAATAGTCATGTCACCAGAGCTCCCATTTGCCTGTGACTGACTTACAAAAATTTTAAACTTGGTTCATTATTTATGTCTTGTGCAGGAATCCTTGCTTGCTATGAATAAGCTTAGGCAAGAGGTGGAGTTGGAAAAGAGTAGAGCGAAACCGGATAGGTGTAATTTTGAAAAAGATTTAGACATTTGCATTAGAGCAAAAAATAATGCATGGGTTATTTCTCGAGTCACGAGAGGGAAGGAGCTATACATGGTTCTAGAGAAAGCCAATGAAACCCTTCTATATGCCTCAGATGCTGTTGAGAAGTTTAGCGACAGGTATGCTATTGGTTTCCCATCTTTAGTTTGCTCAATAGTGTACTTCCATTCTCAAATTACTATCCTTCTCGAGAAAACATTTTTTTCTTTAAATGATTTTTTTTTAATGAAGGAGTTAGAAGATTTTGGTTTATACTTCTATTCCTTTTTTATTTCAACCCAAGATTCCACTACCCAAAAAAATTTAGCATAGAAGTAACTTCTAAGCTTTGAATCATTTTATTTTCAAACAAAATTTAAATCTGAAGCATGTATTTTAATTTTGACATCTTTAAACGGGCTGAAAACCCGAACTGTAATGTTCTTTCTTGGTTGAGCATGACAGGTATTGCGATGGAACATTTTCACTGGACTAAAGAAAACCGAGTATACGCATCCCGGGAACAGCACGTTAGAATTTCTAACTTGTTTTCCTCTGTTGAATTTTCTCACCACTAAATCCGAGAAAGTAAGAAAGAATACTGCTGTGTGTATATCTCTGTGTATATTCAAGTGTAATTTGTTTATACCTTTTTTTTCTAATAAGAAATTTGGTCAGTTCTCAGAGGAATTGTTTTACGTAATGTTTTCTAATAATAAGTGCTGATAATAATAATCAAATAACTATAGTAACTCTTTTGTTTAGCAGTATTATAAGAGGTTCTACTTCGCGTTTCCCTTTTCCTTTTTCCTAAGTTGCATTTGAGATCAATTCTTTGGCATGAAGGGGAGTGTACCTGTTCTTTTCTCTCTTTTTTTCTTTGTGGGTTCTGAGAGTATTACATTGATTTACTGATCCTTTTTTCTCTCGTTATTATATGTGTTATTGCAAGATGAAAGAAGGAATGTGTCCTTGATAATAAGAAAGTTACAACACTTAAAACATTTTGTTATTATAATAAGAAATAGTTATCAAAATATTCAGAGTAAACTCATAAAAGAGTGTATATAAAAAATAGTTATGAAATGAATTCCCTTATTAATTATTATATATATCGTTATGAACCCATTAAGAACAAAATCATAAAAGTGTGTATGTAAAAGAAGTTAACACATATAATCGTTTTTATTAACTGCTATAGATTATACTCACAAAATTATCAACACATTATGTTTAGAATAATTAACTAAAAAAACTAGTTGAAAACTAAAAACTAGACTAATAATTTTGTAAAAGTAGCTAAAGTTGTGAAATGGTAAAGAAGAAAGATTAGTTATATTTTAATATTAATATTATGGACTTACACATTTTTAATTAAAAATTTAAATTTTTTAAACCTTTGTAATCCAATAAATTCTAAAGAAATTAAAAGTACAATTTGGGTAAAAACTCTTATTCTTCATTATAATTTAAAATAGTTATAATGTCTAATAAAAAAATCACTAAAATAAAAAAAATGAATAATTTTAAAATAGTAAACAATTATAACATTAAATTAATAATGCAAAAAATAAAACACTAATTTGTCTATTTTATCAAACATGAACAAGCACATAGACAACCTCCGCGCTGGTGGTAAATTACACGATAAAAGACATACAGAGTGGGCCGGGCTGAAAGAATATGGGCCTATTCAATTAGGTTTGGTTTCAACTTAAGGCTGTAGTCTTTTGCACTGCACCCCCCTCCCCACACATTTATAGAAATATCCTTAAACTATTACACCGCACGAAAAAAAGCACATCCCAAACTAGTTATTTCCTAAATACATTTTATGTGGAGTACTTTATTAAAAAAACATTACATGCATCACGAAAATTTTATTCCAAAAATCAAGATTGTTTTAGGATATGTTCCGTGAAAATTTTGTTTCAGAAATTCTGTTCTAAAACTATTATTTAAAAAATTTAGAAAAATTTGTTCTAAAAAATTTTGGAAATATATATATATTCTCATGTTACTTTTATAGAAGGTAAAATAGTCATTTTAAAAATTTGGGGTGCGTCAAGAAATTGTCAGGGTGGAGGAAGTAAAAGCCTCACCTGAAACCATAAAATTCGAGGGAATATAGTTAGGGTTTTCAGTATAAAATTAACTGAGTCTGCACCTTCACTCTCTGCTTCGCAACTTCAGATCTTCTTCGTCGTTTGAATCAAGGTAAGCTGTTTTTGCTCTTTGTGGTTTATTCGAGATATGTGTTTCTGTGTCTAAGTTTGTTCTTCTATGTTTCCGCAATTGATTCTGGACATGCTTCTTTCTTCGATGGGGGTCTTATTAAGCTATCATTGTTGTTTTTCTAACCGTTTGTGTTTCCTCATTTGCATTCAATTTCACACAAAAAAAACCTATTCAAATTCTAATTCGGGAACCTGAGATTTTTAGGGTTTTGAAACATTCATCTGTGTAGTTTCTGTGATTTTTGGTTTCTGTGATTTTTGAAAGATCTAATGTGTGTGCATTGAATTTTGAAATCATGTAATTGGCCTCTGAGGATGATGAAAAGTATAACTTTCGTTCTACTGATGTTTCTATGTGGAAAATGTATGGAGACCTGAACTGAAGAGGCTTTCTAAAGTTTTTTTTAATATTCCCCATCAGATCCGTTGAGGGTGAACTGTTTATTGTGCACATTATTTTCAGTTTTTAATTAAACCAGGTAGTGTAGGACACATTATTTTCTCCCAATTTCATTTATGGACGGTCCATTTTGTTGTATGTCCCAATTGTCTGTCCTGTAACTTTCGAGTCTTTTGTTCCATATTTTGAAAACAATCACTTAGCCTCTGAGGATGATGAAAAATATAACTTTCGTTCTCCTGAATTATTTATGTGGAAAAATATGGAGACCTGAACTGAAGAGGCTTTCTAAAGTTTGTCTTCTAATATATGTTATCACTATTCACACTAGATAGAGTATAGGTTTTTTCATTGATCTCACTGTGAAAGTAGTCTTTTGAGGATGATGAAAAATATTACTTTCGTTCTTTTGAGTTTTTAATGCGGAAAATATATGAACTAAAGAGCTCTCAATATTCGTTTGTTTCAGTTATGCTGTAGAGAATAGTTTTTATTTGATTACTTCATGTATAGTTGCACCTTTTGCTTGTGCCTTTTTGGTCAAGTAATGATGAAGTCTATCCCTCCTGATTTGATAGTTGAAATCAGTAAAATTAGTCTATAAGGATGATAAAAAAATGGATCTAGAGTCTCTTCTAGGTTTTTGGTGATGTCCCTTTATTGACATATTGGGGCTTATAGGATTTAGGGTTTAAAAATTCACTGATTTCAATATATTAAATTTTTTTAATATATCTTAAAAATATAATTAAAAAAATTAGTATATCAAATCAGTGTATTTTAAAGGCAAAGAAAATGGACTACACAGAATTCGGCAGAAAACCCTAAACCCTAAAAATTTACTTTTCTGAGTTGTCCATGAGGGATGTAAATGGAGACCCTGAAGAGGCTTGCTAATCTTTTTTATTGTTATTTCGTTTTAGTATTTCTTATTTTCTGCTTTTATTTTAGGTTTATGTTACCGTTTTATTCTATTCACATTTTAATTTATCATTTGATTTATATATTTTTCTCTTATTTCAGTTTTCACTTCATTTCAAGAGTTTCTGAACTGCCATCCCTTCGAAAATGAGGTAATGGTTCTCTAATTCTTCAACTGTGAATTGGCATCATTATTATTATTATAATTTTCACATTTTTTTCATCAATTACTAATAATTTGTGTTCTTTCCGTTTTTTATCTTCTCAAGCCGGCCAATGGAGGAAGATGTAAGTTCTTTTAACCTTCATGCGTGTTTGGCTGTATGCCTGTATGATCCTTGAATTCAGAAGTTGTTTTAGTTCCCTATATGTTTTTCTTTGATGGTCTTCATTTGAATATATATCTGTTTATGCAAATTGAATCTCTTTGTGTTATGGTAAAGTGTCAAATTTGTTTGATAAGTAGGATGTCTTGTTGTCAACTAGTAAAATGTTAATCTGTAAGGTTTTGAAGCTTTAAATTTAACAGCCACCTTTCTTCACTATTTTATTACTTGTCACATGACGACGTGGATCAAACAATGTCTTCTGTGCCAATATTATTGCCTGTTTCTTCTCATTTTTGTATGAGATTGGCTTTCATGATGTAGTCTTTATTGTTAATTTTCTTTTAGGGGCTTTAGTCTAGCCATGAGTTACTATCTTTGCCAAGCTAAGATACCTTCTTTTACAGACTGCGGCTAAGAATGAGGAAGAGGAGTTCAACACTGGACCACTATCTGTACTGATGATGAGTGTTAAAAACAATACCCAGGTATATGTTCATTTTAAGTATTATATACTGTTTTCTGGTGCAGCCGTAGAGGTATATCGTGTCTAATTAAACTTTACTGAAGGTATTGATAAATTGTCGGAACAACAAAAAACTTCTGGGTCGTGTTAGAGCTTTTGATAGGCACTGCAACATGGTTCTTGAAAATGTCAGGGAGATGTGGACTGAGGTATGGTTTTTCTTTTAAATTAACTTCCCTTGCATTTGTTACACAATCTAATGATCTGTGCGGTTAATCAGGTGCCCAAGACTGGTAAAGGAAAGAAAAAGGCCCAGCCAGTGAACAAGGATAGATTCATCAGCAAAATGTTCCTACGTGGAGATTCAGTCATCATTGTTCTTAGGAACCCCAAATGAGATTGGGCAATCATCGTCTTGTAGAAGGAAATGGTTCTGTAGTATTTGCCTTTTGTTTATCTCTTGAAATTCTTGACAACCTTATATGTAGACATTCTGCTAGCCTTAAAAGTTTATTTGTTTAGACATTGGCGGAGGATGTAGTTGGTATTTTGATGAGGACGCTCCAGAACAATTTTACCAATATCCGGATCTATTATGTACCAATTAACGTGTACATCTAATGCATTTTATGGAATAGTTTTAAAATGTATAGTTCTTTTTGGTTACTTCTTTTCTTCTAATATGCACCATGCGCAACTATGCTGTATTTTATTTTATTGATTATAGCTGATATTATCAATATTGTCATTCCCAGTATGTTTTCCTTTTAGAAGTTCTTGCAATAAAAATGGTATTTTTATATTTCGTATTTATTATTGAAGAAAGTTTTAAATACTTAATACGATTTTCATTATCAAGATTACTCATAATACTTGCATAGCTAAACAGTTTATCCGGTGATTATTGCAGTTTGTTTTTCTCAAGGGAACAATTTATTGTAGGTAAAGTAAATAATTTTAAAAAAGGAATTTAGTTCAAAATTATGCGTACACTCATAAACTGTAATGTATAAAAAGTTTATTTTCAATACCATTATGTTATCATAATTATGTATCTCAAAACTAATATTATTCTTTATTATTTCACCACTGAAACTGTTCAATTTTATATTTATGTTAAGTGAGTTAGAAATATATTCAAAGGAGTTTTGTATTTAAACATTTTTTAAATTATATTCTATATGGTGGTTTTAAACTAATTTAGTGTCATAGACAATTTACCACCAAAGTGATTACGAATTAAGCCAATGTAGGCATTTTCTTTTTGGATGAATTCACATGATAATATAACAAATGAAATTTAACATTTTATTTGCATTTATGTCATTACCGATACATAATCACAAACATTTTTAAGAAAATTATAATAAAACCAGTTTGTACATAATCACAAACATTTATTAACTTTTACAAATAATTTTAATTTATAGAAAAAATAATTTTATTATTGTTATTTTTACTTTTTTTAACTTACTGCATCTATGTTGAAGTTGTCACCAAAACAACTCTAGTTGATTTACTTAAATGGGTGCCTAACTTAGCTAATTAAATAGAAGAGTTCTGGAATTGCATATTTTGATTAGAAGGCAGGTAGTGGGTGTTTTTCTAAGTGAGAAATAAAGACAAAATAAAACTGGTCATCAAATTCTTTATTCAAAAGATCAAAACATTAGATGATTCTCCTTTGTCATAATCTATGGTTGTTTCCAGCTAAGACCTTCGAAAAATTGTTTCCAGCTAAAGTACTCCCACTCCCACATTGTTGAAAATATCCTTGGACTAGTTAAATCTCACAAAAGAAACTAATAAACCTCATAAAACTACCAGATACAAAACTGTTTCTAAAGAAGCATTATCTTTAAGTACCACATCCTTGACGACGTAGAACTCAAAGCAACATCTCAGCAATCTGGATCGCGTTAAGTGCAGCTCCTTTGCGAATTTGATCCCCACATACAAAAATGTCCAACCTGTGTGTATATATGCACCACTTATGTAAAATGCTCGTGAGAAAGAACAGTGCCATTTGAAAATTGATAATTGCCATGGAAGAGATTTACCCTTGATTCCCATCTTGAGACAGGTCCTGGCGAATCCTACCAACAGCAACATCATCCTTATTCGACACTTCCAATGGAGTGGGAAAATGATTGGACTCACGATCATCAATGACCACTACACCTGGAGCATTCTTCAGAATATCTCTTGCAGTGTTCTGAAGGAATTAAAAAACAAATGAACTCATACATGAAAGATTGACTTTTGGAGAAGTTTCATCTCTCAATTCAATGTGGATTTCAATTTTCCCCAACAGAAACAAGATCCTCCAGATATAACAAAATGCAAAAGTCAACACATTATAATCAAGTTAATGACTACAGAAAGGATTATCATCTCTAGTAAATGATTTTTGTGATGTAAGAACATAATAATGCTTAACATGATATTTTTCTTTATCCAGCATCAGAAAGCACACATGCAGTTTGTCACTAATGGAATAATCTATCCATTGTAAACCCAAAGACAAACAAAAATTAGACGCTTCAAGACAATAAATAATATGAGAGCTTTATAGGAAGTTGGGTTATACGCTTTCCTATCTTCCATTTAATCCTGATTTTGCATATATTATCCTATACATATGTGATATTGATAAATGATAATCCTATATTTAATAAAGATAACATTTTAGCCCTGCTGAATCATTTTTTATACATTTTTTTAGGCAGCGGGGTGGGGGAAGGGGGATTATGGAGCTTTATTCCAATACATTTAATGGATCTGGGATACAATACTCGTAAACAAGTCATAAGAGTTTCGCAAAGAACAGCATGAAGTACCTCATCAAGTGGATTTTCAAATTGAAGATTCACACTCTCGGCATGAGCACGCATGACAGGAACTCGTATGCATGTAGCAGTTACTTTAACTTCCTTGTCATTCTGCAAAAGAGTAAGAACAATACAAGGAAGTGTTACATGATGCGAAATAAAAATAAAAAATCCTCATAAACAATTTAAAAAAATATTCAGTTTCAGCTTACCCAGATTTTCCTTGTCTCCTTAACCATTTTCATTTCTTCTTCGTTGTATCCATTTGAAAGAACAGATGCATTATGCGAGAATAAGTTAAAAGCATACTGCAAAACAACAACTCCATCAGGAAATAATTCGGAAGCATCAATCAAAAGAAAGGCATATCAGAGTTGTGCTAACCTGTCGATTAAATATTTTACAAGTGGGTGGTTTTCCTTCCAACACCTTTCAATCAAAAAAGCCAAAAGAAAATCACGATTAGATACCACATAAATAAAACCACTTTCTTCTTAACACATCCCAATGGTAGAAAAAGCTCAAACCAAGGTAACAAACTATACAGACAAAGCTTAATCCAAACCTCACGAGTTTGCAGCTCGAGCTCTTCCATTGCAGCAGCACCAGCACCACTGGCAGCCTGATAGGTACTGACAACCATTCGTAACACCTGTAGTATTCAAGCAGAAAAACATCCCAAGACAAAGCACATGATCACTAAAAACATATAAATCTGCATTTATATAAACCTAGTATTCTTTCTAAATTTCTAGCACATGTTCAAAAATCATAATAAATAAACATTTTTAATCAAACGATCACTTTTAACAACCAACAATATCATTTCAAGAAATTATTGAAATTGAAGAATATTCTAACTAATAAACAAGGTGTGTGCCTCACTCTCGCTCATCAGAGTAATCTAATTTATAAAAACAAGTTGAAGAATATTCTAATGTATAATATAAGAGTAGATTGAAAAGGCAAAGTTTGACCTTAGCTCGTCGATGAAGAGGCGTAGCAGCCATCAAGCAAATAATGGTAGAGCAATTAGGGTTCGCAATGAGAGCGCCTTTTCCAGTTCCAGCTTTGATGTGCTGCATCGCTTCGGGGTTCACTTCGGGGATAACCAGCGGCACCTTCTCGTCCATCCGAAAGGCTGAGCTATTGTCCACAACCACTGTCCCCCGGTCCACCGCAGCAGGACCAAACTTCTTGCTGATGGACCCACCAGCGCTGAACAGTGCGATGTCGACGCCGTCGAAACTATCTGCCGTGAGCTCCTCCACGACGTAGTCCCTGTCCTCAAAGGTGATGCGGCGGCCAGCGGAGCGCTGCGAGGCCAACATTTTGATGGAGCGGTAGGGGAAGTCGCGGTCGGAGAGGACAGAGAGGAACTCCTGGCCGACGGCGCCGGTGACGCCAACGACGGCGATGGAGGGACCGTCATCGCGGAGGGACATTCTGACCCTGGTAGGCCCCGAGGTGGGCTTGGACCGGGCCGGAAGGAGACCCGATAAGAGGTGGCTGTGGCGCGAAACGGAGAGTGAAGCCATAACGCAGTTTGCGTGGGTGTGGGTGAGGTTTTAGGGTGAGAAGATGTATGTTGTTATTTGACGGCTGAGGGATGAGTAATAAGAAAACACTGAAGTAAGTACTGTTCAATTTGTCGATCAAAAAAAAAAAAATAATAGTTTAATTTGGAAGGAAAGTTCAATTTGTCGATCAAAACACTTTATATATATATTTAAATGAAAACTGTAATATTATATAAAATCTAAAAAAGTTATTTTAAATGTTAGAGAACATTGAGGATAATTATAATATATTAATTTATGAATACACAAGAGAAAATCAAAATTAGTCAGAAACATATTAATGTTAATATATTGGTATTAATAGTAGTGTTATTATTGTTATTCTTACAAACATCTTATTAGAGACACTATCTTTATTGATTTAGTTAGATTAACCTAATTTTATATTTACCATTCATTCTTTACAAATTAAAATAAAGAAATAAACAAGTATTTTCTTTTAGAAACCACCATCAGAATAACATTTTTTTTACTGAACCTAGTGACATGTTTTAAGGACCGACGACAAAAAAATACTAATATATTTATCAATCAATTAATATTATATATGAAAAAGAAATCTTCAATAAAGAAACATGTAGAAACATGTGAAACAACAACTTCTTTCACATCTCATTGTGACTATTAAATAATAAAGTTCATAATTAATAACATAAACATATAAATCCACACACTTATATACTATATTTATACACTTATTCAAACAAATTTAAGTACAAACATAAATCAGATGAAACAAAGAGGTTTAACTGTACAGATTTTCTACCAAAATTTCATACATATTATAACCAACTAATAGATTCTCTGATAAATTTGACACAGTAGATATGAAGTTTTTGACATAATTAGATTTCTGGATTTTGTATTATTTCTTCTTTGCTTTTGTTGTTTCTCATTTTCTGGGAATCCTAATGATTCTCAACAGAAAACTTTTACTGTTTTCTTTGATTATAGGTGTATGAATTGTGAAAGTTACACTACTTTTGGCGCATTGGTTTTATAATCTTATATGACTCATTTGTGCATTTTTTGTTTGATGAAATGCCTTGTGAAAAATTAAAGTTTTGAAATATTTGATCTTATAAGTTTTGAGTCTTTTTTGTGGACGAACCATTTTCTCCATGCATTTTTGTTTCTTGTGTGATTACACTCATCATGCTAGTTTCTCTAAGTTTTGTTCTGACTCTTTTTTATGCACTTTGTGTCACGTGCAATATTGAAATGATTCAGGTCTTCTTTCTTTATAAGTTTCTGGCCAAATTGCCTTACCCTAAATCTATTCCTTTGTTACACTTGAGCCTATTTGACCATTTTCTTTGATTATATAACTTATTGCACGCCTTTAACCAAAAAATCATGATATATCTTAACCTTAGAGATTAATGGAGCTTTGAAATATTTTTGAAAGAGGTTTTATGATAAATTTGGGTTTAGAGTTTCATAAATATGTTTATACACGGGTGGTGTTGACGATTTTTTTTTTAAAAAGAGAAGAAAGAAATGAGAATGGAAAAAAAATGTGAAACAATGGAAAATGAAAAATAACCAGAAGAGAGAAAAGAAAGGGGGCACTTTGCATAGAAAGAAAAAATGAAAAAAGTAAAGAAAAAAAAAGAAAAATATATAATCTTATAATAATTTTCTTATTTTTATTTATGATGTACATTGATGTGCATAATAATAATAATATTATTATATATTACTTTTAGTGTTATTAATATTATTAGTAAAAATAATAATAATAAAATCATCGGTATCGTTATTATTATTAATTATTATTATTATTATTAACAGTATTGTTATTTATATTATTAGATTTATTTATATTAATAATAATATTATAATAAATATTAATAATAATATTATAATTATTATTTGAATTAATATTAAAACTAGTAATAATAGTATTATTTAAATTAATACTAGTATTAATAAGAATAGTAATATCAATATTATTATTATAATTATCAGTAATAATTATATTAGTATTATTCACTATGCACATTTATGTGCATATTATTATTTACTATTTCAATCGTTATGCATACTTGAAGTTTATTTATTTATCTTTGTAATTTTAATCATAAAATTATAAAATTTTGATAAACTTTGTATGTGAAAATAGATCATATCTATAAATAACAAAAAATTGTAATCTTCAAAATTTAAGTTTAGTATTATTTTTATACAAAGCTTCTTAATTTATTTCTAAAATACTCAATTTATAATGATTTTAATTATAAATTATAATTTATAATTTTTGCATAATTAATATATGTCAATTATTAATTTATTAAAAATAGTTACATCGTTCTGGAAAATATTTTATGACAAAACTAAATTATGTGATTTTTATGTATTTTTTAAATAATAATTTTATTTATTTTTTATAATAAAAATTACTATTATTATTAATTTAAAATTCATTAGACGTACACTATTTTTTATTTAAAATTAAATAAACTTTTTAACATAATATAATTAAATATTTTATATTTTAATAATATTTAATTTAATAATATAATTAAAATAATTATTTACGTACATATAAAACAAACAAAAGTATCGTATTTGTTATAAAATAATCATTCTCAAATCAATAAATATATATATATATATATATATATATATATATATATATATTATATTTTTTTATATATATAAATATTCTTTGTAACAGGTGGCGATCTGACTGAGAAGTAAAATACCCGGCAACTTGTGGGATCCTCAAAGATTTTAACTCTCTTCCTTTCCTCTCTCGCAAGTTTCTTTTACTGCTTCACCATTAGGGATGTCAACGGGGCGGGTAGGGTACGGGTAGTAGCTCCCTCGTACCCTACCCACTGGATAAATATTTGCCCCGTACCCGTACCCATATCCGTCGGGTATCCGTTATGCGGGTACCCGTCTATTTTTTTCATATCCGCGGGTATCCACGAGTATCCGCGGGTATTTACAAAAATATTTTAAAAAATAAATATTTAACCATAATTAGTGCTTAGATCAACAAGTCCCCTTTCTCCTATTGATTCTTGAAAAACAAACAAATAAAAAATCACTACCAATTTATATTGTAGTTTATTTTTGAATAAAATATTAAAGAAATTACTAACTTCATCAATGTCCACCTCTTGCAACATTGTATAAAGTTTCATGTTGTCCAATTTTAATTTAGAAGAGCCTTAAAACATAAGAAGTTCAGTAAAAATTTCTAACAATCACTTAATTA
>Ga0214544_1007478_pt1 | contig 19136 bp, 13 predicted proteins | sample CNSS3metaG_FD_160074 | JGI IMG/M metagenome (GOLD analysis project Ga0214544, IMG submission 160074) | Root nodule microbial communities from cowpea collected in UCLA plant growth center, Los Angeles, California, USA - CNSS3 | ecosystem: Host-associated > Plants > Roots > Nodule | place: USA... | reverse complement strand
TAAAAAATATATATATATATATATATATATATATATATATATATATATATATATATATATATATATATATATATATATATATATATATATATATAACACAACTTACTTTATTCATTGTAAAATCATTTCTAACTCGCAAAAGAAATTGAGTCTTATATCATGTAATTCTAAAAAAAAAAAATTTGTTTTAGACAATTTTAAGTACATTATTATAAGTATTTTCTGTGTTATATAATTTAATCAAATTTAAGTGTAATACTAATGTATTTTCTCAATATTTAAATCACTCATATTTATTTAACAAATGTTATATAAATGGTAAAAGTTTAATAAAGATATCACTAGTTGACATTATATCATACAACTTTAGAATATATATTTAACTTTTTTTCAACAAAAAAAATGAATATCATATAATATTAGGGATGGAAACAATTATTTCCAATTATGAGGACTAATAGATTTTTCTCTTTAAAATCTATTTTATATTGACACCAATATTATATATATATATATATATATATATAATTTTGATGTAATTAAATTTATATATCTTTTAAGAAAATTGTCTATAAATTGTTCATCATTATCTACTCAATAAGGTATAGTTTAGTAGGAAGGTAAGGAAAATCTAACTAATACTTATTTTTTCCAAAGATTAAACTCAAATGATACAAAATTAATTTATAATTGCATCTTGATTATCATATATTTTCGTTTTAGTATTGATATCCCTCAATATTTAATTAGATTTTGATTGCTTATCTTTTTATGTTAATCTTTTGTAAGAATAGAAAATTCAAGGACATTTTACTTGATTGATAGCTTAATTCGTGCTATTTTAGTTCTTCCAGTTTCTACAACTACAACAAAAATATCATTTTCTGTAATGAAAATTATCAAAACAAGTTTGCAAAAATAAAATTGAAAAAAAATCTTGCAAACAATAGTTATTTACATTGAAAAACAAATAACTTAAAATTTTAGTTTTTGATTCAATTATTGATGAGTTCAAAAATTTAAAGGAATGAAGAGCAAATGTTTCTGTGATCTCTTTTAGTTATAATTATACTAAATTATGTATTCATATTTATTGTATTAGTCACCAAAATTATTGGTCATGATTGGTCAAGGGTTGTGATGTTTCTTGTTAACCTCTCGTATAACTAGTGAAGCAAATCTACTCTGTCCTTCATTCCACAACCAAGCATTTTGAGTTAGACTTGTTCTTTGTTCGTGATCACATTTAGAAACAACATCTTAAGCTGCAACATATTCCCATTGTTACTCAGATTGTTGATACTCTCACAACGCCTTTCTCTGGTTCTTCCTTTTCTAGCTTTCGCTCTAAACTCATGGTGGATCATCCCTTATGGGGGGATATTACATAGTCTGTTATAACTATTGTAACGTCCTTTTTCATATAGTTACATAGGTTGCAGATGGTCTATATAAACCCACTTTTGTACGATTTCTAAATACAATATTCAATATATCTTTTCCTTGATTCTGCAAGTCTTACTTTTCTCTTTCTTTTTGTTTCATTTTAGTTATAATTATACTATCTTATGTATCGGTGATAATAATTAAATATATAAATTTTGAACGTATTATATATTTTAACTCTTTAAAACTTTTGGTCAACATCGGTTAGGTTATGATATTCCCCAATTTCTTCAACCTCTAATATGACAAGTGAAAGTAAATCTACTCCTTGAATTGAACCTCATAATTGGATATAACATCAATTTCACTTTACTTCTTACTATATCCTTGAGAAGTTCCACCAAACTTGTTGTCTTCTTTGAAAGGAACAAAGACAACCACCACAATTTTCCTTCTAAAAAACTTCTTGTGTGGAGTTTCGTTGTGTCCTTTATTAAATCAAGTTTGCAGAGTTAAAGTGCAGAGGGTAAAGAAAGCTAAGAGAGGAAGAAGAGAGAAAATGGTGGTGAAGAGAGGAAGAAGGACAAAAGGGGTGATGGGAGATGGATGAGGGAGAACAAGGAGAAAAGGAAAAATGTGGTGGAAAGTGGAGGAAAAAAAATTCCAGAAATTGATATATGGTGAAATTGAATTAAAAATAAATCATATTGAATAAATTGATAAATATTAAAACTAAAATACAAGTTAAAGAATCAGAGAACCAAAATATTGAATACAATTTAAAATAAATTAAAATTACAATTTAGCTAAAATACAATAAATATCCATCAACTAATTAAGTTCAAGCTCTGATAATTAAAAAATAAGTAAATCTTTGATAGTTGAATAATTGAATCTTTGATGGATAAAATTTTGGCAAATCACCTTTTGATAGAATCTCACGACCTAAAAATTTTATTCATAGAATCAATTTTAAAAGAATAAACTATCTCAATCTCACATGTTGGCTATTGTAGAATTAAGTGCAGGTTGCACTCGAACAATTGTTGAAGCAGAATAATCATTCCTTTCCATTTGAATTTAACATTACAAACACAATATTTTATTCAAATTATGTAATAAGTCTATATATAGGTTTGGGTTAAATATGTTTTTGGTTCCTTAACTTTCAGTAAATTTTAAAATTAATCCATTTTGAAATTTTTGACCAATTTAATCCTTCATCTTTCGAAATAAGTGGATTTAGTCCTTTTAATCAAATTTTGTTAGGTTTATTTGATGTTTCGTACACATTTCAAGATTGTAATTGAGTTGTTTATACGGTTTGACACATTTTTACTTTAATATTAAGTCAAATATTATTATGAAATGCACTTGAAATGTCAAATAAATTTAACAAAATTTGATTAAAAGGACTAAATTCACGTAATTTAAAAGATGAAGAACTAAATTAGTTTAAAGTTTCGAAATGGACTAATTCCAAAATTAACTGAAAGTTAAGGAACCAAAAACATATTTAACCCAGGTTTTAAGTAGGTTCATATTAGCTAAAATAATGTTTGTATTTCAGAATCTTTACATATCTGATAATGTACTTTCTTTCTCCTTCAACCAAATGTTTTTGGTACAAAATCAATAATGTTTTGTTTTATTCAAAGGCATAGATTGCTAAGAAAGAGTAATATATAAATCATCCATATAAATTATGCTGCTTTAACCAAATATTTTCAAGTAATTAAATTACTAATATTCATTATATATAGTACAAAATTTATATGTTAAATACAACCTCGAACTCATCTTGATTATTTAACTTTTATCATTAAATTGGATAACTTAACCAATCTCAAGTTGAACTATCCGAATAATGAAGAACTCCTCAACTAAATTTACACAAATTATTACATAACACTCACACCTTATATGTCACCAGAAATTCCCAAACCTTCACTTTTAAACATGATTTAAAACATTGATTTTTTATTCCTCAAAACATATTCAATATAATAGTTTTATAGAATCTTGCAAGTTCTTATTCAAATATTTAACTTTAAATAAGCATTACCCCATTGTTTGGTTTAAAGATTTATTTTGAAATTTATTTCATTACAAAATTTTAAAAAAAGACTTGTTTTCCTAAGTTTTTATTTAGAGTTTAATCCTTACATAAAAATTAAACAAATATTTATTTGCTCAAATATTTCACTATAAAGATCTCAAACAATCATTTAACTTGATTGGGTGTTATATAGTACATCATATCTAAAACCAAATTAAGGTAAGTAGTCCAAAATACTCTTATAACAAAGTGTTTAATTTAATACCACTTTTAATAGAGTGAAAAATCTTTAATTAAAATCACTGAATTACTACATGAAAAGATTAATTTATTTAATATAATTTTTTATGAAGTGCAAAAACTTTAACTAAAATCACTAATTTACTACCATTAAAATAATTTAGACCAAGTCCATAAAGAAAACCACACACATAGAAAACAACATTCTTCACTGACATCCATTAACTCATAAAACCACCAACTTCTCACATTCTCTCACCTACTAGCTCTCCACCAATTAACAACCTCCAAAACCTACCATTAAACCCTAAAACAACCTAGGAAAACACAACAACAGATAAAAGAGATTAACTAAACCCTACTTAATTAATACTAAATAAAAACTCAAAACACGGAAACAGCAACCCTAGGCACAACCTTGCAAGACAGTGGTTTCTTCATCTCCATGGAGAGCTTGAGTTGCTCTTCCAAATCCACAGCACCATCATCAGAAGAAACCCATTTGAAATTCTGAAGGAGCTGAGCAAGCCAAAGATGAACAGAGGCCAAGCCCAAGGCCTTCCCAGGACACACCCTTCTCCCAGACCCGAACGGAGCCAACCTCAAATCATTCCCCATTATGCTCACATCCTCCTCAATGAACCGCTCCGGTTTGAACTTCTCCGGTTCAGCCCACACCCTCTCGTCGTGCGTGATTGCCCACATGTTCACCATCGTCGTCGTGCCTTTCGGAATGTGCTTGTCGCCCACAGTCACATCATGCACTGCCAGACGAGCCCAGGAGAGTAAAGGGCCCGGTGGGTGCACCCTCAGAGCCTCCTTCACAATGCACTGAAGGTACCGCAGGTTCGGAATGTCTGCATCGGAAACCAACCTTGAGGATCCGCACACACTGTCTATTTCCCTTTGAGCCTTTTCTTGTATCTCAGGGTGGAGAACCATCCTCGCCAGAATCCACTCCAGTAGAATCGCCACTGTGTCTGTTCCCCTGAAAATCATTTCCTGAGAAACTTCCAAGTTACAACACCATACAATAATTATAATAATACCTAAATCTATTGATGAAAATACCATTGTTCAGTGACATGCAAACATAGATATAAACAGATCAAAGCTTCATTTCAAGTTTACTGTAACTTTTCACCAACATGCAAAATGATGAGACCAAACAAATCCCTGAGATCTAAAGGAAAGATGATAAATAACTTACCCAAAGCACTGCAATCATATCAGCCTGGCTGAGTTTGTTTTCGTTCTCCAAATCAAGCAACACATCAACGAAATCAGACATCCCTTCATCTTTCACATACTCACCCTTCTCCCTCTTCATTCTGTGTTCCTCAATGATCTTCCCAACAAAAGCATTAACCTTTTCAACCAAATCCCTGCATCTCTTCCTCACACCCTGCAAATCCAACCACCCCAGCAAGGGAAAATGGTCGCTCCAGTTAAACACACCCAAAAGCTCATACCCTTCACTCACCAATGCCTCAAGCTCAGCCCCCTCACCCTCGTAAAACCCATAACACATCCCAAAAACGGTCATCATTACATTGTTCAACGACCCCAAATGAAGCACCTTTTTAACCTCCACGGGTCTGTCCTCACTCATAACCTTCTTCACCTCTTCCACCATTTTCAACCCCACCTCGCACCGGAACCCTTCGAATCCGGCTATTCTCTTCGGAGAAAAGAGGTGGAGAGCGGATATTCTCCTGAGGTTCCTCCAGTACTCTCCGTATGGTGCGAATCCCATCGCACGGTAGAACAGAAGCTCATAAGCCGATTCCTTCACCGGTCTATCAGCAAAACCAGTACTCCCCAGAATCTCCTTAGCAGTTTCCGGTTCGCTTGAAATGACGAACCGGGTTAAGCCGACGGAGAAAGCCATGAGCTTCTCCGCACTGTGCGAGCGAGCCAGTTTGGCCAATGTCCGGTGAGGAGTTAAACCGGTGAAGACTCGGAGCTGGGCCGTTACTGGACCAGGGATAATGGGTTGCACCGATGACTTGGACAAGGCCCAGGCAAGACCTCCGGGAGTAAGGAAAAGTATGAAAAGGAAGGTGAAGAGGATAACACATAGAACAGCTTGAACAGAGAGAACTTGGGACTCAACAAGACCAGGGAAGAACAAAAGGGGATGAACATCGAGTGACATTTTTTTGTTTTGGTGTTGAGAATGTGAAGAGAGAAGAAGGGTGGAGAAAAAGAGTGCAGAGGTAAGAGAGAGATGAAGAGCACAGCAAGTTGTGCTCGGAAGAAGGAATACTGAATGGTGTGAAAGAGTTGGGTGGTTTATTACTGGTTATATAGAAGGTGGACGAGTGGTGTGGTCAAAACATTCATTAACCATGGTTAAACAGAATAACAAAACCACCTCGGAAATACTAACACGAACCCAACGTTCATATTTATATATTTTTTAAACATTATTTTAAAAATTAATTCAAATTCACATATCGATTTAGACATGAAATTAAATTATTATAAAATTTTGAGAATGACTGATTTTAATTTTTATAAAAGAAATTAAAGAATAAAAATATATTTTATTTTAATTTTTAATTATCTTATTTTTATTAATTTTTTTAGAAAAATAATGACAGAAATAAAGAAATACCTAAGGTTTCATGTATTTCATAAACACAAGATTCTTCCTATTTTATTTCAAATTTATATATATATATATATATATATATATATATATATATATTAGAACTTATGATTTTGATTGATAAATGCATGCAAATTTGTACTATTTGTATTGACTGTGTATTATAATGTTAATACATTTAAAGAAAAAAAAACTGCATTATAAATTTAATAAATTATGATGTATAATATTTTCATTATTATTATTTTTTTATTTTTTAAGCAATTATTAATGTTAATTTGTATTTATGTTTATGATCTAAAAAATAATTTCAAATACTTTAAGACTGAATATAAAAAATAAAGAATTAAATCAAAATTAGTTTAAAAACCTATATGAAGTGTAATTCACCATTCGCATGTTGAATTTAATTTAAATTAAAATAAGTCAAAATATTTGTCAAATGCTATATGTGTTATTTTTTCCTTTTTAAGTATGTGTATATGATATTACTAAAATTATCATTTGTGGTTCTTTCTGACAATGGACTGCAACCACCCAACCGAAATCATTATAATTTTGATTTTCAATTCTTTATAATTTTGATTTTCAATTCTTTATGTTTTATTTTTTTTCATTGCTTCTCATCTTCCTCGTTATTTAAAAATAAATAAATACACATCAACAAGAGAGGAGTTTTAAATAACTTTTTGATGTGATTGCTTTTAATAAAAGAATATGTATATAATAACATTAGATTTATAATTAAATGAAGTAAAACATTATTAAAATCATAGTATTGAAAGTTGTTATATAAACATGACGAAAAAGAAGGTTGGAAATGTATCATGTGTTTTATTCTTTCTTTCATTTGGTATTCATACATGTTTTGTGATAATCGTCAATTCAGTTATTCAATTATTTTTTGGAACATGCTATTATATATATATATATATATATATATATATATATATATATATATATATATATATATATTTAAATACAAGTAATTCTATTTAAATATGATTAAAATAATAAAAATATTTTCAAAATTGTCTATTATATCTTATTGTTATTATTTTAACATTAAATATTCAATTTGCTTTATGTTTAAAAATATTAAGTATAAGAACATAAATTTTTATTTACTGTATTTTTATTAAGCTTTTACAAATTTATAAAATATATGACCTTATTTTTTATAATGATAATTATATTCTTAATATTTTGTAAGAAAGATGGTATTTATATTTATACATGAATCATAGGCTTAAACAATCATATTTGATTAACTTTTGGTCTAATTGTACTTCCAGTGTAAATCTTGATTTATAAGAATTTAATTCTACATTTAACTTTTTAAAATGGAATAAGTGGAATTCAACATAATATATAATTATCAACATTTATTAACATGTTAGAATTATTTATTAAATAAAATTAATAAATTTATTAACAATTATATTAATAATGAACTAATATTGTTAAATTAAAAAAATCTAAAGAACCTGTAAAAAATTGCACATTTACAAAATTTATTATTATTTAAGAAAAGTTGCCTTTTTATGATATTTTTAATTACTTTTTAAGTAACTTCATAGAATACTGATAAAATTATATAATTTTTCTAAGCATATTAAAAAACCATCAACAAATAGTATAAAATTTATAATTATTGTTCTTTAAATATAAATTATTAATAAATATATAAAATTAAAAGAATAACTCATTGTAGTGGTTAAATCCATCACTTTACATTATAAGAAAGTTGTAGATTGATATAAGATAATTTTGTAAATAATAATGATTTCATCCTTTTCAAACTTGACACATCATTTCGCGCCAATATCAACAATTACAAATAAACTTTGTATAATTAAAAAATTAAATTTATAACTTATACATTTAAGATAATCTATTTAACTTCTTTTAACAACATAACTATACAGAATAATACTCATAAAAATGTTTAGTTCTTTCACAAAAAACAAACAAGGCTAAGCTAGCACTCAAGCTCTCCTAAGAGAGTGTAAACTCCACTACGACCTAAAATTCAATAGAAAAGCAATACAAGAGTATTGATATTTTGGCAAACACACTTAGAAGAGCAAAAAATGAGAACTCCAATGATAAAACTTTAAGAACTTAATGACAAGCAAGAAAAATACAAAAACAAAGAAAGCTAAACTCTAAAGAAATAAAATTCATATGATAAAACTAGCAACAAGTCTAACCCAAGCAAAGCAAGAAAGAAGACTCTATGAAAAGTAATTTGAGCATGCAATCACAAAGGCTAATCAATCATGCATATACCAAATAAGACTAAGGCCAAATAATGATGGAACTAATTTGCCATACACATTAAACACTAGAACCATAATGCACCATAATTGTTCAATTTTGAGTTCACACAAGCTAGAACCATAATGTACCATAATTGTTAAATTTTGAGTTCATTAGGAAGCATTTTTGCTCTCGGCTTTTGTTCTTTTGGCCTTCAATTTTTCTTTTCTATTTTTAGATTCTAGCTTAGCACAAGTTAAGGAAAGGTGTTTAGATTATTTGAACACTTATCTCCTAGTTTTTAGGTTAACCAATCAATTCAAAGGCATACACACAAAAGTCTACTTGATGATATGTTCAGTTGCTTAAGCAGTCAGTTTCTTACAACAAGTCAATCCTCTCCAGGTACGAGTTTAACATCTCCCAAAATCAATGAGTTTAACCCTCTCTAAGTTATAAGAATTTAAACCTATATAGGTGTTAGTCTCATTCTTCCTTTAAGATTAAGAGCTCTCATGTATAATGAAAGTAACAATCTCTCACATAGGAGAGTTACAATAGCGCTCTTAAGGTATACTTCACACAAGTGAAGGAATTATAATGGTTTTGATCAACCTAATATCACTTTCTAACAAGATGAATATGACAATATAAGCTCTCAGATTATTCTTGTAAGCATAAACATTACTAACAATTCTCACTTTTATTTTCACTTTCACTTTGTTCACTATGCAATGTGCACAATCATGCGCAAGTAAGATATCAAATAGTGTATCATACTCAGTGACGGACTAAAAATATTGGAGGGGCAAAGTAATATAATTTTGAGATTATTATATTTTGTCATTAGTATAATATTTCAAAAAATGACTTCTTTACTAAATAATTTGATCATTAGTATAATGTTTCAAATATGTGAAGAAATATAGTCTATCTCGTTTTCATCAATAGTTTCTTTTTTATCACTTTTTAATAATGAATTTATTTTTTTATTTTTTATCAATATACTTATTTTGTACATAATATTAAAAAATATAATTTAATAAAAAATTGAGGCACATAATTATTAAAAAAATGTGTATTATAGTTAAGTCACAATTAAAAATTGAACAAATACATGATACATTTTTTTCTATATTCATAAAAAATGAATAGACAAAAAACTAATGAGATAAAAAGTAATGTTTTCATTATCAAGTGAGACAAGAGACAAGAAAGCAAGAGGATAGATGAGAAATGAAAGCAAAAATAATGAGTTTGTGTCAAACTTTTTTTAAAAAAAAAAACAAAAAGAAAATATATGAGAGTGAAAGATTATTACAATTTATGAAAAACTAAAAAGACAATAAGAATGAAAATAAAAATGATATTAATAAATATTTGGTTTAAGTACTCTTTTGATTTATGTTTCTGTTTAAAAATGTTAAGTATGGTCATCTAAGTTTTTTAGACTTAATTTGGTCCCGATTTTTTGAAAAACTAATGCAATTTGGTCTTTTACTTAATTTTTTTGAAACGAGTCGGTAATTCTTTCATTAAGATTGAAACTCTTAATATGAATGAATTGCTTTGTTGAAATTATTAATATAATCCTAGTCTCAATTTTTTGACAAAAACAGGAACTAAAAGAGAAATTAAACCTAAATTTTTTTATTTATTATTATCTATTAACATTAAATATTGTGCTTTATAAAAAAAAATAAAGAATTACACAATTTAATTTTCATCGATTCCTAAAATGTATTTCCTATAATTTAAAAAATTCAATAAATTATTATATATATATATATATATATATATATATATATATATATATATATATATATATATATAAAAAAATTTCAAAATGTTGGGAGGCCATGGCCCCTCCCTGCCACCGTAAACATCCGCCCTGATCATGTTCTAACTAGTCTAACACAAGTACAAAACTGATGTATATAGTTCTATTGTTTAAGTAATCTAATGGCTTAAATTGCCATGAGTTGTCTAAAATCTTATGCCATATGAAGGCTTAGGTCTTTTCATGACTTGAGCCATCTGATGGTTTTACCTAGTGGTTACCTTTGATGCACTCGTCTATTGTACTAACTTGTCTATTGTTTAGACTCGTCTAATGCTAAGACTTGGTCTTTGTATATACCAGACTTTCAATTTGCAAATAATTCTTGAATATCAACTATTAAACATATGAAAGCACATAACACATTATATATTTTTTATCTTCAAAAATTGTTAATCAATTACAATAATTTATTTCATTAGTAATACATTCTCGCTACTCGTCTAACGTTGTTTTAGTTCTAACAATGGACTTCATGGTAAAGTGAGTGTTTTGTATAAAAAGTCCATTAGCTTAAAAGGGCTCGTCTTCTTTAACAAACTCCACCTTCTTTACGATGACAAAATCCATGAAGAATGAATTCAAACAAAGTATCAGAGCATATATTTTGATTAATTATATCACAAAAACCAGAGTAAGAATATGATTAATCTTTTGAGATAAAAATAGTATCAATATGTAAATAATGCAATTCATAACCACAATATCATATTGTAAGATTGATAGTTATTGCAACATCCCTTTTGAGATGTTACGTGTAATTTATAAATTTTCAATATACAAAACACAACATCTGATCGTATTAAATAGGAAAATTATCAAAATATCTTATTTCAAAAACCACTTGCTAGAGTTTCCTTTGAGTAAAAATTATTATCCAAATTGAAACATAATTAAAACTCAAACCAATTTGGTATAATTTCCAAAGAAAACTTATTACTACTCTTTCCAAATGAAAATAAACTTCCAAACTAGACAACTTGTACATTATAGTTTAAAAACAATTTCAACTACTTTTAAAATAAAACTCTCTAGTCTTTTCCACGAGCTCCTCACATATATGCATCTCCACTAGCATATGCATTAACATCTGGTCCCGTATAATACATATGTTATTTGATCATCGCACAAACATAAACAACACACAAAAGCAAGGGTGAGCTATCAAGATAAAACATCATACCACATTGCATTACCGTCATATAACTCACCTTGTATTATCACTATAAATGCATAACCTCAACAGAGACAACTATTATCACATGTTCAAAATACCACCACGTGTAACCATCAACATATTACCACCAAGTAATATCAAACAGTACGACATTCCCTTATAACCAACCGCTCTACTTTTCTTGTGCAATAACGCCTCTTGGAAAAGGCCTTTCCCTTGCTTTCTATATCCTAAGAGAATGATCATTTGGGCATGCATGTATTTGAACATTATATTTTTGTTTTCACCTCATAGAGATGGGTCAACAATGTATTTCCTATTGGAAATATTTCATGTTCAACAATGTATTTTCTATTGGAAACATTTCATGCAACAAATCGAGGAATTGGATGAAGATTTTATCTGTCAACCTATGTCTTACCTTAATATTAATTAAATTTAATATTGTTGACAAATCTATGAAACTTGTACAATCAAAATACAAAAGTTTCTTTGAATCATATTTCAAAGAATCGTACACTAGTCCTTGCTAGAAACTTACTTGACCAACATTATGAATTATGTCCTCCACATGATCTTCACAATGTATATAAAAATGTTGAGATTGCAATCCATTACTAATCCATTACTATTTATAGAAAAACATAGTTAATGCATGAAAACCTTCCACTTTTTCAAAAAGGTGTGGTCATATCCTATTCAAGAAGATTTATTTTTGTATTTCATTAGTTCATAAATTTTAATCAACATTATTTATATTTCACAAAATTTTGATGGTATTTCGTATTGATCTTTAAGTGACATGAAACAAATGGTGGCGCTAAATCAACTACAATCAAATATAAATATGTACTTGAAGATCGAAAATTTTATGAAATATACAAAATGTGATTAAAATATATATTGATGAGCTATGGAAAAGTATATAGTCTTTCTAAATTTTCTAAATGGACAATTCAAAACTCAATATAATAGTTGTTATCATTCTTTTTTTTTCTTGTCAAAAAAACAGGAAATATGAACAACTGAAATTGGAGGTAGTAATCGATCTTTATATTAAATCTCAAATAGAAAATAATGGTTCACTCAATGTAATTAAACATTACGATTAAAATAACTAAAATTTGGTCAACAAGCACCTAAAATATGGACTTCTAAAATTAAACATTACAATTTATCAAGAGTTGGACAAGCCTAGAGCCAATACTGAAGGTCAACATAGCACATATAGGAATATATATATATATATATATATATATATATATATATATATATATATATATATATATATATATATATATATATATATATATATATTCAAGCTCAAATTTAATTAAGAAAATAACCTTCTAATAAAACTAAATAAATATTAATTTGGTCTATATAATCTAATATTAAATTTAATCTTAATTATAATCTTATTTGTATTAGTAATTTTAATTTTATTAATGTTGACTTTAATTTTTGTTTTAATTATATTAATATACTAATTTTAGTTATATCAATGTTTATGATTTGGCTTAAATTAATTTAGATCTTAATTCTAATTATATTTAATGGTGACTCTCGCAAAGAGAAGTTTTCACTAACACAAAAAAGTCTTTTAACGTCACTCCTATAAAGTTTGCCTAAAAAAAGTCCAACGTTAAAAATGACCAGTGACATTTTTGTAAATAACATGATTTTTTTAACGTCCGCCCGCTCCAGGTCAGACGTCACTTAACATCTTTAAAAAAACTCCGACGTCATTTAAAAAAGGACATCAGACCCCCTCACACCAGACGTCCTTTAACGTCAGACTACACCACCACCGACGTCACTTAACGTCGGACCCCCCACACCATCGACATTAAGTTTTGTTTATCTCTGCGCGAAACGCAGAAAACCTACTATGTTCATTGTTTCCACGAGCATTTCCCGTCAGCGACCCCATTTTCGACCTCCTCCAGGTGAGTTTCGAACATTTTTCACCATAAAACTTGTTGGGATTTGATTATGGGTTGATTTTACGTGTTTTGAACCGATTATTTTACGTTTTTATCCTCATTTGCAGCATTTTGAGATTCGTCCCACTTGCTCTTCGACCCCATTTGGCCAGCAGTGTGCGGAGACCCTAGACTCCCTCTCAAAGTTCGTCTTTCAATTAGAAGAGGTTAGTTTTTCGTTGTATGTATATAATTGTTTGTTGTATGTATATAATTGCTTGTATTTTTTTATAATTGTCATTATAGTTTTAGTCTTAGACTATTTTTTTTTTGATAATTTTTTTGGCCTATTTCATTTTTTATTTAAAATTTTATAATAATATTTGTAAAATTACGAAATAAAATTATATTTATTATTAGATATATGCATGTTTAAATAATTCTAATTGCATTTGATTTTTGAATATTATTGTTGCAGTGTTATTTTATATATGTAGATTTATTATACTTATTGTATACACTGGGCGAAACTTAGTTCCCGCTTGAGATTTAGTACAAATGATTAAATTTTTAATCGTTTGTATTAAATCTTGAATTGTCCAATTGGGCAGTTTAAAAAAATTATTTTTCATAATTTGCTACAATGTGTACATTGAGATTTATGCATAAATTTCATAAAATTTCGATTGATGCTAATTTGTGTTGTTCTCTAGATGCATACTTGATTGTGATCATGACCGATCACTTTCATTTCGTGTACTTCAGAGACCAATGCGAAATGCTGTCAAATTTTTTTGAATTTTATGATGTTTGACTTCTTTGTATACGTGTTAGCAAATTATGAAAAATAATTTTTTCGAATGGGTAGGGCCTAACCTTGTGAGAGTTAAAAGTTTGAAATTGATTGAGTTTTTTATGAACATAGTATGGATTGAAGCTGGATGAATGAGCGTCGCATCAGTGAAGATTATGAAAATGGGGTTTCTGAGTTTTTGCAATATGTTCAAGAACACGCAATCTCAAGTAACGGGACATATTTTTGTCCTTGTGTTCGTTGTCTTAATCAAATACGTCATGACTTTGGCACAATGTGTGATCATCTATTCATCTTTGGTATAATGGAAGTTATACACTTTGGACTTGGCATGGAGAAGTATTAGACAAGCCTACAACGTCACGAGGAACAAATTATGTAGACGACTGGATGAATGATCATTTAGAAGATATGGTATGTGATGTTAGGGAGGAGAATTTTGGAAAAGTTCATTTATATGATTCTCTTAAGTCCGATTCAGAGGAAGAATTATACCCAGGATGCACTAACTTTACGCGACTGTCAGCAACTTTGAAATTATTCAGTTTAAAAGCAAGGCATGGATGGACGGATACAAGTTTCACAGAACTGTAGGAGTTGTTAAAGGAGATACTTCCAAAAAATAACACGTTACCTATTCGTAATTATGAGACGAAGAAAGTTTTATGTCCAATGGGTTTGGAATATCAAAAGATACATGCATGCCCAAATGATTGTGTTTTATACAGAGACGAGTTTTGATACAATCCTATCCAGGAAAAAATATGATCGTTTTTGAATTTGAATCCTTAAGAGGCACGACACGAATAAATCAGAGAAGAACACGGAATAAGACAAAGATGAATGACGCAATAATCTAGCAGATTGATAAGTCAAGTGAAGATTCACCACAAAGATGTTAATCTTTGATAAGAACTAGAGGCCTAAGCCAAGAACAAAGAGAATCCTCTCTTTAATGAAATCAAATTCAATATATGACTAAAAGTGTCTACAATAATTTTTGGTACCTCTATATATAGGCATATGAGTTTAAGAAAACCTAAGAAAGCCCAAACCAAAACATAAACTAATTTATAAAAGAAAGCCCAAAGCCCAAAAACATAACTTATTTAAACCCAAAGTTTAAAAATATAAATTAATTTCCTAATAACTATCCTTCAAGAGTGCTTTAAGCCATAATCTTCATATCCTTAGAATTTCCACTTGCAGTTGCTTGTAGTATCAAAAGTCTTGAATAGATGTGATTTTCCAATCTCTTGCTCCTTGCCGTTGTCATAGGTCCTTTGAATTGTAAAGGTTCATCTTTAAGTTCTTCTTGTATGGAATCTAGGGATAGTCCTCTATCAAGTTTGCTTCACTGAAGGCGTGTCCAACATGTGGTTTATCGCGGTTTAAAAAGAAAATTGACGGAAATAGTGGCGATGAAGACAAAGATGGTCCATCTGCTAAGGTGATGTGGTACCTTCCTATAATACCTAAATTCAAATGACTATTTTCCATTAAAGAAGATGCAAAAAAACTTGAAATGGCACGTTGATAGAAGAAAGTGTGATAATCTTCTTCGACACCCAGCGGATTCTCCACAATGGAAGAAGATTGATGAAACATTTCCAGAATTTGGTGCAAAGCCAAGAAACTTAAGACTTGGACTTGCTACAGATGGTATGAATCCTTATGGGAACTTAAGTAGCAAACATACTTCATGGCCAATTTTGCTGTTTGGAAAATATTGACATTGTGTTTGGAAAACATCCAAAGAAAAAGACCACGGAGAAAAGCATTTGGAAGAAACGATCAATCTTCTTTAATCTTCCATATTGGTGTAAACTTGAGGTACGACATTGTATAAACGTGAGGCACGTCGAAAAAAATGTATGTGATAGTGTCATCGGGACTTTACTAAATGTAAAAGAAAAGACTAAAGATGGAGTAAAAGCACGACAAGATTTGGCTAAAATGGGAATCCGTTCTAAGTTACATCCACAACCAATTGGAAGACGAACCTACCTGCCTCCAACTTGTCACACTCTTTCTAGAAAAGAGAAGCAATTTTTTTGTGAGTGTTTAAGAAGTGTGAAGGTTCCCCAAGGTTACTCATCAAATATTAGTAGCCTTGTTTCTATGCAAGATTTAAAGTTAGTCTGTTTAAAGTCTCACGATTGTCATATGCTGATGCAACAACTTTTACCAGTAGCTTTTTGAACCATCTTACCTACTTCTATCAGAGGTATTCTAACACGTTTGTGTATGTTCTTCAATGTCATATGCAAGAAAGTTATTGACCCTCGAGTGTTAGACGATTTGGAAAATAAGGTTATTAGACTATTGTGTCAATCGATATCATGGTTCATTTGATAGTTCATCTTGTGAGGAAAATTCGATTATGTGGGTCAGTTTTCTTGAGATGGATGTACCCAATGGAGAGATACATGAAATTTCATGTTGGGATGACATCGCGGAGGTCGAGAATAACTTCCTATGGCAGGACCTTGTGGTATGTTTAGTTAAACCAACTATAGTATTTTTTATGTTATTGTTAACATAACATATTTTATCTTTAAAATAGCACAAATTTGAGAATACTCCGAACACTTAACAAATTAGAAAGAAAGTCTTATCTCACATAGCCATCAGATGGAGGGACTTCAAAGCAAGGCTCACACGTCTATATGTGTTTGGAGACAGACAACATGGCACTCCTTGTGCTAAGTATAAAATCTCTGAGGAGGAATGGATGCAATTTCGTGCATGTAGAGAGTCTGGAGACTGACAGGTTTGTTTTTTAAATTTGTTTATAGTCACACTAGTCATACATTATGTATTAAAACTATTAAATAATATTATGTGTGACAGTAAAAAAGGACAACAGCCCAACGAAGACAAAGACTTAATGATACACCACACGTACTCTTTCGAGGTGGCTATGCATTATTGGAGAAAAAATTGAAAAAGTCTCGTGCACAGTCTTTGGGACTTAAGTCCCCTGACCTAGTGGATGCAATTCCTAGGTACGAGATGTGGAAGGCTGCTCGGACTAAGTCCGATGGGCAAATGACATCACAATCAGCTCAAATCATATCTTAAAAAGTACAAACCCTATTTGACTATCATAGTTCATAAGTTTCTCCTTTTGATTAAACTTTCTTTTGTGGTGCAGGATGAATTAATTGAGCAAATGACTCAGGGTTTGTTTGTCGGTCATGGTCGGGACGATATACTCACAACGACAATTGGAAGACCAGAGCACCTAGGACGTGTGCGTGGTGTTGGAGGTGTCATTGGTCTTCGAAATTACGTTGGTCCTCCACAAAGAAGTAATGAATCGTTGAGTCAAGAGGCCTTGAGGAAGATGGAGCAACAAATAGAGGAAAGATTCAACCAACGCATGGGAATTATGGAGCAATGTTTTATGGAACAACTTCAACAACAACAACAAATACAAAGAACACTTGAAGAAAAGCTTTAGTCCATGCAGCAACAGAACATGGAATTATCCACTCAAGCTCCAACAGGACAACGTGTGAGTACAAAAGGCTCATGCTCCGGTGTAGATCATACTGACTACACAAGTTTGTATGAGTTATTGGTTGATGAAGACCCCCCACGCGTAGTGGCCATAGGACGACAACTTCAGGGTGGGGAGACTATCCATGGTGTTCCTCTATTGCCCCAGTATGTGTGTGTGATGATTGATGAAGTTCGAGATCCCCATACTCAAGTGTTTGTGCCAACTTCAGAAATCCAATTTGTTAGGGAGGCTTTAAGCACATTTATTGCTTGGCTTAAAGCATTTATCATGTCATACTTTAGCCCACCGAAGGTATTATGACATCATCTTCTTAGTAGTTCAATCTTACAATTTATAAAACTTTTAATGCCAAACCTTTCTAAATCTTTATTTCAGTCCACTCATCTTGAAAAACATTCGGTCCGACGTCCACATGTTATACGTGAAGATGATGAAATGGCAGAAGCAGAAGATGATCCTCTAGGAAAGCTGTTTTTGAAATTACACAAGTTGAAAAGAGGACCGGTAGAGCTAAAGTGGGAGTTAAGAGTATTTGGCCTCCATTGTCATGTCCCATTGTACATTAACCTGAATGATGCAATAGAGATCATTACAAGAGACAAGATGTTAAACATTTCAGTCATACAACTATGGTGCATGTAAGATTTTTTTATTTTATTTCATATTTAAAGCAAGGAATTGGTACCTTTTAATATTATACCTAATTGTCTTCTTGTAGGTACATGGACAAAGTCATTGTGGACCAAGGTCGGTATTCCGTCTATGGATTCATTGAACCTCAAACAATTCAACCTTCGGAAAACTCACATGACCACATCAAACTTTATTTGCAAACATGGATGGTTGAGTCAAATAAAGAGATCTACTTTGCACCACACATTGATGCGTAAGTGTTTTTGATAGTAATATTTTATGAAGTATTATTAATTATTTCGGCTAAGTACTTGTGATTGATGGTAGGTATCATTGGCAACTATGTGTCATCATTCCAAGATAATGCACGGTTGTACGGTTTTGTTCATGCCATATGTTACAAAAGTAAGTATTATTTTTTTTCAATCCTAACATATGTATCTATGTTTCCAAAATTTCATTAGAATTGTGGGTAAGCCTAGAGACCAACAACTTAAAGTATTATATCCAAAGGTTAGAACTCATTCATTTTAAAGTTATTAATTTTTGTATGTCAACTTATGACTTTGATATGTGTTTATTTTATTTGTAATGTTCAGTGTAACAAGCAAGAAGATTCATGGGAATGTGGATATTATGTCATGTCTTGGATAAGAA
>Ga0214544_1007476_pt1 | contig 19142 bp, 9 predicted proteins | sample CNSS3metaG_FD_160074 | JGI IMG/M metagenome (GOLD analysis project Ga0214544, IMG submission 160074) | Root nodule microbial communities from cowpea collected in UCLA plant growth center, Los Angeles, California, USA - CNSS3 | ecosystem: Host-associated > Plants > Roots > Nodule | place: USA... | reverse complement strand
AATAAAGACCCATAAACCCATTGCCTTAAGGTTTTGGGTTGAGAGTGGTGTCAATGTCTTATGTGGTTGGGCTCAGGTCTCATTGGTGTTGTTCTCCCCGGTGAAACCCCCTCTGTAAAACTTGACATAGTGTTACATATATATCAAGGATGACGAAATAAACGTCATAATAAAAAGCATTAATATTTTTATTTCTAAAAATTATTTATTAACAGAGAAATAATATCGATATAAAAGTATACTAAATATAACGTAAAAATTTAAAAATGAAAGAAAAATCACGAGACAAATAAATAGAAAATAACACTATATATAAAAATTTATACAACATAGACTGCTATCACATTAATCTTAAGTTAACTCATATCCATTAAGATGAATAGAACTAATTTGACTTTTCTCACACGATGTACAAATTGTTTAATATGAAATAAATGTTCAACAGATTTCATAACATCCTAAGGGAAAACATTACGACAGCTAATAATCATATTGATAAAATTTGAGTAGCTTGACGATCTAATGAAAACCACATTTGACAACTTTCAAGCCTTAAAAGATATGTAACAAATTATATAAGTAATTATTACTTAATTAGAAATTGAAAAAAAATTGTATTATATAAGTAGTTATTAATCAATTAGAAATTGAGAATAAATTTTATTGTATAGGTAATTGTTATTTAATTAAAAATTTAGAGTAAATTTTTTTATATAATAAGTTTTTCTTATAAAAAGCATTAATCATAGTATAACATCGTAAAAATATACGTGTAAACATATTCTTTCTCAAGAATACTGGTAATCATAGGTAGTTTAAACATAAAAAATACTGGTAGAATCACAATTATCTTTCTCAAGAATATTATTTTTTTTATCAAACCACAAAAGAGATAAATATTCATTACCAACCTTAATAATGGTGAACAAATATCAAATAGCCTCAAGACATGAATATCCTATTAGGCATTACTTTTAATATATATTAACCTACTTAGTAAATACTTCCTTAGGCCCATGATGTATTAAGATGGTCTCAACTTGCTTGAATGAATCCAATAATACTTTATCGATTGACATGCATTTTGATATTTTCAAGGATCACAATTAAATACCTTATATGCATCTCAATCAACAATTTATATACACCATCTAAATTAATTCAAAATGTATAAAATAATAATTGAACATATAAATATTTTTCTTTTTATTCAATTTATGGAATAAAAAATTATATACTTTTATTTTATTTTTATTATTATTTTATATACAACTTTTTGAATTATAAAAATCAATGAGTACCTATAAATAAATATAAATTAATAAAGAGAACTGTAACTATAAATAAATTAAATAACATAACTATAAATGTAAAAAAGACAAAAATGACAAATAAATTCATCCCCGATGATATTATTTGAACTAGTCCCGAGTTTGGGTATGATTAATACCTAATTTTTTTTTATTCCATTTAAATTACTAAAGCACATTATTCTCTTAGTTTTTAGTTTTATAAAAAAAAAAAATTCTTTTGCTACACAATTTTTCCTCCCTCTAAAGTTGGGGTTGGCTCGTTCTCCTCCTGCACATTGCGGGTCTGACTGACCTGTCTCGTAAAGAAAATGCAAACTGAAAAGTCTAACCTGTCATGCATTCTTTTTGGCCCACGGGCTAGTCCTTTTTTTTTTTAATTCTTATGATAAAACTTTTAATGTTCAACAAATTGAGAAACTTTAACAAATTCACAAAATTAAGCAAAATTTTTGGAGAGTTGAATGATATATGATAATGCAACATTTTCATCATATTCATATTCGTACTTTGACAAACATTATCTATCCTTCAAAGTTTAGCACATTCAAAAATACAAAACACTTGTCTTTTCCACTTATAAAAAAATTTGGAATGTTCATGCATGAATTCAGAAGGAAAGTAATCAATATACATAAGTACAACTTTTTTTATGTGAGTTGCGTGCCAGCCTGTGCGAGATGGGGTTATGCAGGTCAGGCTTTTTGTAGGCCAACGGACTCAATATCTCGACCCGCCCCATTTTTTTTATCGAGCATGCGGGCCGGCCCGCCGGGCCAAGCCTACATTGCCACCCCTATATCTCTCTAGTAATTGTTTAGCTTGTTTTATATCCATGAAATTCATTCACATCTTCAATATTTTCTCTCTTATCATAACCATTGTGCAACTATGTTCAAATTGCATATTATCAAATACATTGAATCAATTTTTTTGTCTCACATTTAAATATATCTACTCCTTTTTAATGTTTTTATTTATTTATTTTCATATAAAAATATTTGATTCTCAATTTTAAATGTTCAGTCATATAAACTCTTCACTGAGCAGGTAATATAAAAAACTTATCTTTTTTAAGGTTAAATATGTTTTTAGCCTCTAAACTTTGACGCAAAATTGGAATTCATCCCTGATCAAAATTTTGACACCACAAACTTTAAAAATGAATGGATATGGTCATTTTAATGAAATTATTATGTTAATTTTTTTTGACTTGTAAACCGCATGTCAAACGGTATAAATAACTCAAATGCTATGAAACATGTTTGATACGTAAAAAGGAAATTAATATAATTAGTTTCATTTTTAAAGTTTAGGAATCAAAATATATTAGAATTTCAGACATGGATGAATTCCAATTTGCATCAATCTTAATGGACTAAAAACATATTTAACCCTCTTTATTATTCCTTTTTATCCTTAATTTTGTTTCATTTGAAGAACTTTGGTTTTGCTAAAATAATTTTTATTATCTCTTAATAGTTCAACTTTTGATATTTATAAACTAGAGATTGGATGTATATTCATTTGAATCGAACCAGTATAAATCTTGTTGTCTCTTGTGCTCTCTTTCATTCTCTTAGGTATAAAGGTTGAACAATATGCATTCTTAAACTCCTTTTGTCAATTGGTTAAAGGTTTCATAAAAACTATTTTTCAAGTGTAAGAACAAATCAAAAAATTTGAAAAACCAATTCACCCCTTTTGATTGTGAAATATTGGTACATGAAAACTAACATAATTTCTTCTTTGGAGTTCAATATGAGATAATGAAACTTGTCTTCTTGTCTTCGTGTCATTTTGATCCCTAATCCTTGAAGGAAAACCAATGCGTAATTAAAAATTAATTAAATAACATAAATATAAATTTAATAAAGAAGATAAAGCTTAACTAAAGATAAATTAAACAACATTAATATATGTTTAACAAAGAGAACCAACATGTAACTGGAAATAAACTAACCATAAATATAAATCAAGAGGACCATGAGTGATAAATTAAATGACATAAAGTAAATTGTATAAATGAAGATATTCATAAATATATTTACATGAAATACATCATATAATTTTCTCATATTTATACCATATCAATTGTATAAATGAAGATGTTCATGAATATATATACAAAATTGTGATAGGTTAAAAATATTATGAAGTTTTGAAATGTTTGAAAGTAAACAATTTGATATGTAAGAAAACCAACCCGTTTATAAATTTAATAAGGACTAATGAATTTGAGTAAAAGTTTTTTAGATTTTAGAGTTCTACCGATCCTAATAGTGACAGGTGTAATTTTTAAGAAAATGTTTTCCCCTTCTTCAAATTCAAGGGGTTTCATTTGTTTGTCATAATAACATGTTTGCCTAATATCAGAAGTTTTCATATGTTTCTTGATTATTTTAATTTTATCAATTGTTTATCGAATTATCTATGAACCAAAAATTAAAGAATTTACATTCTCATATCAACGCAATTAAGTTCTATATATTCTTCTGTATAGATCCTTGTATGGAGTCATTTTTATGCTTAAACAAAAATTATTAGTATAAGTAAATTTTATTAGTGATATAAATTGATGCCAACTTCCAATTTGTTTTAAGATATAAGCTCTTAACAAATTCTCTAAAAATTGAATAGTCATTTTAAATTAATTTTTAGTGATAAGTTGAACTAAGCTTTATTTTTGTTTTTGAAACATTTTATAAACTATTCCAAAATTTAGAGGAGAGATGAGATCTTTATTTTGTTAATCTACCCACAGGTACTCAAATTGCATCTTAGCCAAACATAATCCTTGTTAAAATTGTAAAAATAAAATAAAATTCATGCTTTCACATTTCCACTAATCAATAAACATCGTATAAGTATCCTAACAAATTCAATAACTTTGTCACTATTTATATATATATATATATATATATATATATATATATGTATAATTTAAATATATTTTTTATTTATATAAAGTTGATGAATTTTTATTTTTATCCAAATTTACCCTGGATAAATTTAAATTTAAATTTATCATTTTTAGTTTTTATAAAATATAAAATTTTATTTTAATTTCAGTAAATATTTTTTATCTCTCTAAAAAGTTAATATCACAATTTTTAGTTATAATTTTATTTTTAGAGAGAAATTTTGATTTTACATCTTATAATGCTTTATTTATTTGCATGTTTTAATTTTTTTTTCTTAAGAGAAATTAATATATTCTCTATTAATAAATTGGGGTAAACATAAAAAAAATATTTTTTATCGTTGAAAATTTATCTGTAAATTTAAATCACATACCATATATAAAAATAAAAGAGTATTTGAATGAAGCAATTTAAGAGAGTAATTTATTTATTTGGAGAATTTGAATTTCTTTGGAGTAAAATAACTTGTTTGGACGGGGAAAGTAAAAGGAAATTGAATTTGAGGAATTTTAAGAAGATATTTCAAATTACTAAAATAGTAGAATTTGAAATTCACTAAAAAAGAAAAGAAATTGAAATTTCATAATTTGTGAAATTCCTCATTGTTTAATATTCAAAATGTCAATTGGGCCTATACGACCCAGATGACCTAGACAGGTCGGGCTGGGTTAATGACCCATATGGGTTGGACCGACCAGATGATTTAGACAAACCAAGCAGGCACGACGACACAGACGGGCTGGACAGGTCCAACTACCAAAACTAGCCAGGCAGGCCCAACAACCCAAACAAGTCGGGCGAACCCAACAATAAAGACAAGTCAGGTAGGCTCGATGACTCAAACGAGTTGGGGGCCTGATGAACCAGACAATCCCGACAACCTAGACAGACCGGGCCGTTCAAATTTTGAAATTCATCCAAATTTGACCGAGTTGACCTCGACCGAAATTTGGAAAAATCTGGCCTAGTCTGCACCGGCCGAAATTTGGCGGAATGTGACTGAGTTGGCTCCGACCTAAATTTGGCCAAATTGAACTGTGATTGCATCAGCCAAATTTGGCCAAATTGAACTGTGATTACATCAGCCAAAATTTGACCAAATTTGGTCGAGTCAGCTCGATCGAAATTTGGTTGAATTTAAATATTTTAAGGTTACAATTATATTTGTTAAATTTAATTTCAAATATATTAAATAAATATTATTAAAATAAAATTTTATCTCATAAGAGAAATTCAATTATTTTATCAAAACAAGAGATTGAAATGTAAGATATTTCAATTACTTTATTTAAACAGATTATTTAGAAAATGAAAAGAATTCAATTACAAAAATTTCAAATACAATGTATTTCAATTTTCTAGAATTATTGAAATATTTCATCTTAACGTTTCTATTAAATATGTTTTAAATTTATAGGAAAGGAAAAAAAGAATGAATTTCAATTATTTATATTAAACTATTACTAAAAAAATCAATATAAACTACTCAAGTAAAAGCAATCATATGCTGCAATTTATTCGCTGTAATTATTGTTATGCAATTACTATTATTATTATTTTTTAAATATAGAAAAACATGCGGTCTCTTTTTTCATGAATTTTAATAATATTTGTTTAATATAATAAAGAAATAAAATTAAATCTATTTTTTCTCTTAATTTTGCAGTAAAAAATAATTTTTTTAAACTTTATATTTTAATTTAATTTGTATAACAAAAACTTGTTAAATTTATTTAATATGTTAAATATATTTTATGATAATATTTAAATTATTTATATAATTTCTCTCATATTAAATGTATAAATTTAATAAAATTTAATTAAAAAATTAAATTCAAATAAAAATTGTCATATCAAGTAAATTTAATAAAATTTAATTAAAAAACTAAATTCAAATACGCTATTAAGATTTGATGACTAAATTAAGTGTAAATAATTCTAATTTTCAGTTAAGAAAGAAAATACATATTTAACAAAAGAAATTATATTAATTTATTTTTAAAATAACAAAATAAAATTAGAAATATTTAAGAGATCTAATCTAACATAAAAATTTATCTTTTAACATGTCTTAATTAAGCATATAGTCCAATAAATAAATAGAGGAAGGACAGTGATTGATGGTTTTTGTACTTTCTATTGGCCAAACTCAACACCACATTCAAGATAAATATGTTGCCTCCCTTACTCACTTTCTCTTTCTCTTTCTTCATTCATTAGATCTTCCTTGTTTTCACTTCTTTCAAAAGCAAATCTGAAACCTGCTCGTAACACAACTTTTGTTTATCCCTATCTCTCTTTCTCTCTCTCTCTCTCACCCAAACCGGTCCCTTTCACCGGATCTCTCTCCCTCGAACTGTGTGCAAACTCATCTCTTTCCTTGCTTCCTTCAACTACAAGATCTTATCCCACTCCAGCTTAGTCCCTAAGCTGAAAACACACACCAAAAAACAAAAAAAAATTCTCAGAATTTTTTCCCTCTTAGGATAAAAAGGAACCAGTCTTTTCAACAATGATTCCCCAGCTTCTCATTCCACTCTGACTTTACCTTTGTTTTCTTTTTTTCTTTTTTTTTATCTTTTTACGGTCACTTCTTATTATATAATTGTTCAACAATGGATTCCCATACCCATCATCATCATCATCAGGATTACCAGCTTCATCTCCATCACAACCAACCCTCTTCTGGGTTGCTTCGTTTTCGCTCTGCACCCAGTTCGCTCTTTTCAAATCTCACACCTTTTGTCGGCTACGGTGCTGACACTGCTGCTTCGAGTACCTTCCACGAGTTGGAAGAAAGCACCAACCAAAAGTGTGGTTCTAAGGATTTCAGTTCGATGAATTCGCATAAGGGGTATGGTGTGGGGTTACCACCTCACTATCCCAGACACGGTTCTTCTTCTGCTACTTCCAGTTCTTCTATGGAAGGGTCTTATGGCTTGGTGGGTCCAATGGGAATGGATCATGAAGCTCCAAATAAGGGCTTCGGGTCAAGTCTTCTCAGGCAGAGTAGCTCTCCTGCTGGTCTTTTCTCCAACAACAATGTTTCATTCCAAAATGGTATTGTTTTTCTTTAATTTTCGATGTTCTGTTTGGTCCTTGGTTGTGAAATAGAACAGAGAATTTATAACATGATTTTTTTAGTTGCTGGCTGTATTGTACTTGATAGATACGACACTTACACATACATGCCTAGAGATTTTAGTGTATGAGAATCGAAAAGTCAGATTCTTTTTTGGACATTTTATATGTTTTCTTTTGTTGGCCACTCTTTTGGAAATTTTGAGCCCCTTTACTTCTTCTGTTTTCACTTCCTGTTTTGAGCACCCCTTTACTTTACTTTCGATCTGCTTTGTAAAGAAAAAGGGGAAAATGGAAACAGATAATGAAAACTGGAGTAGATTAGTTAATGTTTATACTCATGTTTCTGAAAGAAAAAAAAAACATTCATTTCCAATTCTGTTACTATGGAACTTTTAAGAGGAATAATGAAATTCCATACTGAGTTGCATTAACAACACTTTGAAGAATAGATATTCTGGTCTATGAAAATAGAAAGCAATGATTCTGGGAAATACATTTTATACAGTTCTTGTTTGTTTAGGATCTGATGATCCACATACATTGTCTATATGTGAGTGGAGATGCAGTTCCTAGTATTCAAACTCTTCCCAGATTGAATTTTTCCCATGTTAGACATTTATTCAACTCTCTTATACTTCAACTTTATCACTTAGTGTAGTTAGAGACACAGGATTGGAAACTTAAGCATGTACTGTTGTAGTAATATCAATCTGAGGGACTAGATTCTAGATCTTTTTGACAGCACATGTATATTATAACTGATCCTGCTTCTTATTTTCTGATGACAAATTTCTTTTTGAGGGTTACGATTCTATTCATTCATAATGGCTAATGAGAAGTTATAAATCTGTAAACGGCAGGGTTTGTCACCATGAAAGGTGTTGGAAACTATGGTGGGGTGAATGACAATAATGGTGAACTCAGTCCATGTATTAGCAGGTTGAAGAATCAGATCAACTTCTCACCAAGAAATTCTTCTTCTCTGGGAATTTTGTCTCAGATCTCTGAAATAGGGAGTGAAGACATTGAGACAACTAGCCCTGATGATAATACTAGTCATGGAGGCAATGATACTCAACATTTTGGCCCTGGATTCCCCTATGGTTCTTGGAATGAGACTCCACAACTGTCAGAAAATCTCAGTGGCTTGAAAAGAGGGAGAAGTGAGAATGAAAAGATCTTTTCTGATGTTCAGGTGTTTATAGAATGCTTAATTGCTTCATTTTCTGGTTGCATCTCTTGCACTTTTGTTTCTTCTTTTTGATACAAAAAATTGTTTTGCTCAGAATGGAGAACCAGGAAACCAAGTTAATATATTATCACATCACTTGAGTTTACCAAAAACTTCAGCAGAGATGATTACCATGGAGAAGTTGCTTCAGTTTCCTGATTCTGTTCCTTGTAAAATCAGAGCAAAGCGAGGTTGTGCTACTCATCCTCGTAGCATTGCCGAGAGGGTAGGATTTTGTTTTCCGAATTGAATTTAATTGGAAAGCACAGACAATGTTGAAGCTTTTTATAAATTGATGATTTCTGATTAATCGACCATGTAAAAACCTTATTAGGATATCAGAAAGTTAAACTTATTTTGGAACCAAAACGACATAGAAGACATATATTGTGTAGACTGTGTTGAATTCATGAAGTAATAATTTGAACAAAAGATGGTTCTGAGGTGTTGTGCATGTCTTGTTTTCAGGTGAGAAGAACTCGGATCAGTGAAAGAATGAGGAAATTACAAGAGCTTGTTCCAAACATGGATAAGGTAAGATCATAAGCACATTTAACTTATGAATGTGTCGATTTTATGTTACAATGTTGTAGTTGTGGTTGAAAAAAGTTAACACTCTTCTTCATTCTCTTGACAGCAAACCAACACAGCAGACATGTTGGACTTAGCTGTTGAATACATTAAAGATCTTCAGAAACAATTCAAGGTAAATACAAAAACATACATTTACAAATTCAAAAGCAATAAATCATGTTACTGTTATGCATGCACTGATTTTTCATACACATGCAGACTCTTGCTGATAAACGGGCAAATTGCAAGTGTTCAAGCATGCAAAAGGCAGATTCATGAAGCGTTCAAAGATGGCTTGGATTATTGGTGCTTTTACCAAATAATATAGGATGATGGTATTACCAAAAATAGAAAAAAATGAAAAATAGAGTAGAAATAAGACGACAAAGATGTGTTATTTGAATTGATAGAAATAGAAGATAAAAGAGGGAGAGAAAATTCTCTTGACATATTTCACGAGTGATGAAAAGAATGGAATATAAAAAAAGTAGCGTATCTTGTCTTTTCATGTTTGATGAATGATATAAAAATGGAAAGCAATATATAAATGATTGTGTAAAGAAACTTTTATTATACAATCTTTTTCATAATTTTGCATTATAGTATAAAATACTTAAAATGAAAAACCTTCCACTCAGAATGATTTTCTTCTGTCTAGTTTTTCTCACCAAAATCTTCTACTTCACACCGTATAAATAAGATATGTTACACCAAATCCAAGCATAAAGCTTTTTTCATCAGTATATCTAAGTTCTTTAAGCAAAAGGGTGTTTGAAATTCGGGGTGAATAAATGAGATAGCATATTTTTAATAATTCTAATGAATGTTTTCCTTGTACAGTAAATGTACTTGTTTTCTTGGTTTTGGTTTTTCCAGAAATGTGAAAGTGTTACTAAATGTATTTGTCGCGCTTCCCCATCATTGAATAGTTATGGCATATACTTAGAACATTTCAATTGTTTTGCCCTTAATAGATGAGTTGCAGAAAGTGTCACTGATTATTGATGTAGACCCAGAGAGAAAATATTGACGCACGCCTTCATTTATGACCAACTGCAACTACCTGCACGACTCTGTCTTCAATTTTCTCCCTATATGGTCGTGTTTGGCTGTTTCTCTATGTTTTTTTCCTTGAAATATCCAAGACAGTTTGGACCTACTCGACAAAATTAGCCGTCTCTTGTCGTTTATAATATGGCCAAAAAAAAGAAGAAGAAAGGGAATTGAAATTATTGAATTGGAGAGATAGTGTGAAGGAATAGTATTTTCTTCTGATTAATATCAATTATTGATCAATGAAACAAAAAATCATTGTGGTGAATATTACTGCTAAAACTGTTCTGCATATTTTAGGATGAAAAACAGGGAACAGTAAACAGTTTGCAAAAATGTATATTGTGGGTCATACTTGTTAGGTTTTTAAAGAGGAGTTTCTTTGGGAAGATACAAAACCAATGAGATCTGAGTCTCACTACATAAGAAATTAACATCATTCTCAATCTAAAATCTTAAAGAAAATGAATTTATGAGTCTTTATTCTTATATAATATTCTGTTTTTTCATTTCTAATCAATGTGAAACTTAGACTTACACTTGGATTCTTAACAATACTCACTCATTTTTCTCTCTTTCACCCCTTTTTCATAAAAAATATTGATTATTTATTGTATTTCTTCCCTTACTTTTAATAAATTTTTGGTAAGTTTATTTGTGTTTGTTTGGTCTTCTAACAATATCCTTCACTTCATGACCAACTTAGTTCAGAATGTTGGGTTGATGGTGGGGGTGTGGGATTGTTGTGGTTGGAGAGGAGTGTGCAATAAGTGATGTTTTTAGTATGGGGTTGAATGAAGTATTTGATTATGGAGAATATGTTTTGTTGGTGATATTATAGTGTTGTAGTAATTGTTGGTCTAGTAGTTGTAATAGGTAGGAGTTGGAAAGTGGTGTTTGGGATTTGAAAATTGTGGTCCACCAAGGTATAGACTGATGTGCTAAGGGTCATTAATGTGGGTTGGTGGGAGTGAGTTTTGCCCTAGGTCATATTAATTGTCTGCTATGTAGGTTGAATGAGTTAAATTATAATTGAATTGTGAAGTTAATTCTTTAAGGAAGAAGAATTACATCCTGATTTTCGGTTATAATTTTGGTTTAGTGAGAAGTGATTGATTTACAACTAAAAATTAGAACTTTGATTTAAAAAAAAATAATTGTTGAAGAGATATTGTTACATGCGATACATTAATGATTTTCGTAATACAAGTTAAATGAGTTAAGTCATAATAAAATTATGTAACTTAGATCGTTATGTTTTAAAATAGAAAATTGTAACTAATATGTAGTTGCAAAATCCTCGCTTCAATAATAAATTTAATTAGTGGTGTTGGTGTCCAATAGGTTTTGGAAGAAGAGCATAGGAACAATTAAAATAGTTAGATGCTACACTTGTGTTGTGATGACAATTGAGATTACAACTCGAATGATAACTCGGATGACATCGAGACTCGGATGAGTTTCTTAACGGAAAATGATTTTTTAACAATTAAATTTTAATAACTAAATTTTGACAATTTTTTTTATAATTAGATGTATTAAATTTTAAGTGGTCTCTCATTTTCTATTTTTTCATGTTTCTATATTTTTAAACCAATTAGAATATGACATCTCAAGTTGTAAGAGGAAGTTGTCAAAATTTGATTTTCAACTTATCATTATCCTTTCCTAATATCATTCTCATCCTTCTAGTAAAAGTTTATCCACATTCCATTTTCATACTTAATGGATATAAATTTTTTTGTCTAACCCTTAACTCTACCGAGTCATTAATATACTTTTCATGAATGGACTTTTTTGTTATCTCACCGTGAATTAAATAATTTTTATTAAAAAACTAAAAATCACAGATGAAACATAATATTAATATTCAAATGTCAAAAGAAAATATATTTTTTTTTATTGTGAAATATTAAAAATTATATATAAGGGTAAAAATATCAAATTAGAATACCAAATAATAACTGAATAAAAAGTTAAATAATTATAACTAATGTTAAACAATTTTTTTAACTAAAATTGCATGACAATCAAAACATCTATTAATTTTATCTATTAATTTTGTAAAGGTTGAGTAATTTCACTTGTGTTAATTAAACAAATATGATGAAGTTAAAAAATATTTTGTAAAAAATGCAAAAAAATAAAAAACAAATAATCAAGTTTGTAATTATTTAAATATTTAAAATGTTTCTTTACTTTCTTTTCCTAAGTTCTAATAATGAGAAATTTATTTTACTAATAAAAATTATATAACGTCACTGGGAGGGAATTGCATGGAGAAAAATAATCAAATGTTATCGATTATTAAAGAATGTTAACTAATATTTTTAGGACATTGATTAAGGTATAATTAATAAGTATAAAGTTGATAATACACGTGACATTAAATGAATTTTAACTTTAATAATGATAATAATAGTTAAGTTTTATTTTATTTAGAGGACAAAAATACTTACAAATATTATATAAGAAAAATAAAAGTTAAAATAATAAAATAATTTTAATATATCCTTAGGCTATTGATTAGCATAATCCTAAACTATTTAATTCAATAAAATTAATAATACATTTTTAAACATACCTACAAGATAATTGTATAAACAAATCTGTAATAAGAGAATAAATATTTTGGGAGATATGAGTGAACTTCATGGTTGTAAGAGAAACTAAATTAAAAGAGAAGAGAAGAAAGATGTAACTGAGAGGTTAACAAAGAACAAGCTATCAAACTAAAGATTAATAAAATATTATATTTAAATGAGGATGACAATAAAGACATGAATGAGTATAGAATGGATACTAAAGCATATGGTAAAAGCATATTATATTATATTATATTATATATATATATATATATATATATATATCATAAATCATCCATTATTTTATGTAACTAAAAAATAGCGTTTCTTTCTTACTAATAATTGTAATAAAATATATTGCATTTAAACATTATACTAAAATATTTATTAAAATACATTTTATATCGATCAAAGAAAGAAACAAATGTGGTAAATTCAATTAAGATTAGTATTTTCAAAGATAAATTAAAATAGGCTTAAATACCTCTTTGATTCTCATTTTTGTAGTGTTTGTTGCGGATGGTCCTCTTTTTGACAGAATATTTAAAATGGTCATCATTTTTACCGAATGTTTAAAATGATTCTCATTTTCGCAATTCATGTTTTATTTGGTCTTTCTGTGTAACGCCGTTTAAATCATTAACAGAGCACTGTACATCTTTATTATTGATGTACTGCATTTTGACTTTTTCTTAAATTTAGTTGATGTAGTGCATTTTGATGAGGATGAATTAACGTTATGAATTTAACTTCTTCCCGACTTAGATCTTAGATTAATTTAATTTTTCCAAAGCTTATATCAATATCACTTACTTCAATGCTCAGATTAAGATGTCATTTTGAACATGTTGGGACTAATATCAACATAATCAAACTAATTCATTTCTTCATTTAACAATAGTACAAAATAGATTGGACTTTAAAAGATTACATACAATAACACAATAACAGTACGAATAATACAATAAAAATACAAGTGAACCCTATTACTAATTGCAGCCTCTTCTCAGCAACCTTCAATAACTTCTCCAAATCATTAATTTGCCTCATTTATGTCATGATGATGACATCTTTTTCATAACACCACCATTTGAAAAAGTTGCAGCCCATATTATTGGAACCACCACTCTGTAAATCAATCAACCAAAAATTAAAACCAATTTATTATTAATACAAAAATAAAAAAAGATTTTCTACCAATATTCTTTGGAGTTCTTGTCATCCTCAAAGCTGTCATCTCTCCGCAGCTACAACTCGGGGTTAATCCATTTTTCGTTTAACCACCAACAGTGCACGAAGATTGGGACCGTAACATACCTATATAATGGGATTGCAGGAAGAAGAAGATTGCAGCAACACCAATTGGAAATGGAGGAACAAGATTGTCAAAACTCACCAACTGTCCAAATATTCCTTACCAAAATCCTAACTCACTTCTTTATCCCCAAATATCTAATTACCACACCTATACAGTATAGTACACGTAACACACCCTAATACAAACTGTGCCACATGTACATTGCTCCGTTAATGATTTAGACGGCGTTACAGAAAAAGACCAAATAAAACACGAATTGCAAAAATAAGGACCATTTTAAACATTGGATAAAATTGATGACCATTTTAAACATTCTGTCAAAATGAGGAACATCCGCAACAAACACTACGAGAATGAGGACCAAAAAGGTATTTAAGCCATTAAAATATAACTAAGGACTTTTATATAATTATTTGAATATGTTTCTAAATATTTAAATTTAATTTTACTTATATATATATATTTTACATAATATTACAATTTACAAAAACACTATTCATAAATATAAAAGTAAATAATTAAAAAAAAGTTGTAATATATTAATTTTTTTTCTACCAATTCTCCCATTTCCTCACCCCAAACGGCCACCACCTCTTTCCTTCGTTCTCACGCCTCTGTTTCTGTCAACGCAACAACCAAAACGACCGCGTTTTCCCTCCTTCTTCCTATCACCAACATGTGATGATCATGATGATCACGACGATCATGCCTTCCCCCCTCCGCGATCCCAACAACAGCTTTTCGCAATGCTTCATCTAAAAGACGCCGTCGCCAACGGCACCCTCCGTCTCGCGTAACCATCACAGTCTCATTTCCGCGGGATGTCGAACCTGTACGGCGATTTCAGCCAGAAGATCGATTACGTCTTCAAAGTCGTATTGATCGGTGACTCCGCCGTCGGCAAGACCCAGCTCCTAGCGCGCTTCGCCAGAAACCAATTCAGCGCCGATTCAAAAGCCACCATCGGCGTCGAGTTTCAGACCAAAACGCTCATCATCGATAACAAAACCGTCAAGGCTCAAATATGGGACACCGCGGGCCAAGAAAGGTCCATTCTCTCCTCCTTCCGCGCTTCGCTTTCCTTTGCCTGTCGTTTTGCTTCTCATAAATTCAATAACAATAATTTAGAAGAGACCTTCCAAACGCACCTATAATCGTTCTCATCCGTCTGCTTCGTTGTACTGTGGAACATTCAATTTAGAAATTGCGTGTCGTTTTGCATGCTGGAATGTCGTTTTCGTTTCTGTTGTTGTTTATTAATGTAATAACATGTTTCTTGTGTGGTTTAGATGATTTGCAGTATTGGAAATGTTTTGAACTTTGCTAGAGATCAGTAGTTTATATAACTTTTGTCTTATCCCAGAGTTTTCTCAAGTTTACTTAGTCACAAACTAATCAAACTCGGAGGTAGGAATTAAATGCATATTCACGTGATCATAGTGTATTTGAAAACAGACGAAAGTGTTGGAGCTAATTTGGTTTGTTTAATGGTCGAATTGAATTGTTTTGGTTGTGGTCGAGTCTGGGAGGACCTTATAATGTAGGGGGAAGGGGACCAAGTGGAAAAGGAAAGGGAAGTGCATTTGATGTTCAGACGGCAAATTTAGTTTTGATTGTTTTGAATTAGAGGATTTTGTGACCAAGATTTGCATGTGGTTACTGAAAATTGATGTAATGTTTGAGTTTAATTGGAATGTATTAATAATGTAAAGGTTTTTGTGACTCATCTAACAAGGTAGATGGTTATGAATGATAAGTTTGTTGAATTTTATAATAAACTAGGCCTGGACCCATGCATGGTGACCTACATAGAGGGAAAATAAAGGAGAGAGGAAGAGAGGATGAAATTAAGTGGGTGTTTAGTACATCAACAAGTGATATGCCAGTTAAAAAATAATGAAGGTAGGATTTTTATATAATGATAGATTACTTTAAAAGTCATACTTAAAACGATTTATGATCAGTTGACAATTAAAAAATTATTTACATGTGCATGAAAATTAAACTCATTTTATGTCTTATTTGGGTTTAGCTCCTGTAAAGTTTGGATCATTAGATGTACTTTAGTGAAGTGTGGAATCACTGTTGTTGATTGCGATAAAATATAAGGATGGGGTGCCAAATTATGAAATACGAAAAAAAAATGCAGGTGGTGATTTCCTAAACAACAAGTTTGAGGCTGCTGAATTGTTGAGGTCGCTGTTTCTGCGTGCAAGGGTATTCTAATTATGTTATATATATGCTCTCTGCTTTAGCTTGGTCTGCATCTTGGTTACAACTTGAATTGTTTTCTGCATTTTATTTTAGAGTTTGAGGCTTTTTTTTGGGCAACTTAGAATCTCTTCTTTCTTCTCTCAGGTACAGGGCAGTTACTAGTGCATATTATCGCGGTGCTGTTGGAGCAATGTTAGTTTATGACATGACTAAGCGTCAATCATTTGATAACATGGCAAAGTGGTTAGAGGAACTGAGAGGCCATGCAGACAAAAATATTGTTGTGATGCTAATTGGCAACAAATGTGATCTTGGAACTCTTAGAGCAGTGCCAACTGAAGATGCCGAGGAGTTTGCTCAAAGAGAGAACCTATTCTTTATGGAGACATCAGCACTTGAGTCCACTAATGTGGAAACTGCCTTTCTCACCATTCTAACTGAGATATACAGACTTATAAGCAAGAAAACACTAACTGCCAATGATGATGCTGATCCACATGGCAGTTCAGGGCTTCTGAAGGGAACCAAGATAATTGTTCCCAACCAAGACATTAATGCTGGTGAAAAAAAGGGTGGCTGCTGTGGATAGTCTTAGGTTACGCTTGTTTCCACTCTTCTTGGGAGCATATTGCTCCCCCTGACTCCGCCTACATGTGGCGTTTGTAGAGAGGGCAGATACTTTTATTGGTCATCCAATCAGCAAAATGTAGTCTATATTTATTTATCACTGTGCTTGTTGATTACAAGCATGCAGTTTTTCTTCTGTTTTGGTCTTTTACAGCTTTAGGATTTCAATTTGTTAATACAGATCCCCGGTTTTGAAGGGATGGTTCAGTTCGGACAGAGGAATGCAAACTGTATAACTAGCTGGATGCAGTTGTTTTTGGCCTGTAGTTGAAATTTTTAGTATTAATGTTGTCTTTGATGTGAGATATTTATTAATTATAGGAAGGGATCAACTTACACTATAATTCTTGTGAAATTCTATAAGCTTTGCAGTTACATTTTCATGTTTCGGTTGCTTACAAATAGCGATGAAAGACAAAAGATGTGTAGTATCTTTTTCTTTCTAAGTACTTTTGGTTCTTCTCAGAATTACCTGCAAAGATCTTACAGAGATCAACGCAAAAAAGAGATCCCAAAGAAAGACGCTGCGGTTCTTGATTATTAGTAGGTGTAATATTCTATTCTTATTTTTTGTTTGTATATACGATTTTATTTTCACTTTGGTAGCCATATTTCAATACGGTCTTGATGCCGTGTTCAGAATTTTCTTGCAAATTTATCTGAGGGTTGATTTTAGTATGGATAAGAGATATAATAAACATGTAGATGAATGAGTAGTGATGAACATAGATAGGTACATAGGAGTGTTAAAGTGAAACAAAACTCGTGTTAGAAACTTGATTTTCACCTATCGAATGAGTGAAACTTTTCAATCTTGTGTTCATTCATAGAAAGTATAGTACTGTCACTCTCTGCTTATAGCAAAAGCAATTAAAATTTTAGTCACTTACTTGTATGTGATAAGTGTTCATGATGTAGTTTGGATTTATGGCGTTTTTACTTGTAAATCTTATAGTGATAAAGAATAGTTGTTACAATTATGTGAAACAGAACTCACATTATTTTCAATACAAATTTTTAATGAAATCAGTCATCAGTAAAATGTTATTATTTTTTCTATCCTTATTCAAAATGTTTGTGTGGGAGAAAAGAGATAAGGAAAATACAAAAAATTATTTATTTCAAATTGTAAAATATGTAAATGAAAATTATTTATTTATAGTGTAGGGAAAAAGGAGTACACGCCGCTTGGAAGTAACCCAAAACGACAATCTAGTATAGGACCACCCCAAGTATATTCATCTAACAAGAAACCAAGAAGGTAAAAATTACAAAATGTACGGATTTTAATATTTTAACTCATTATAGTGTATTATAATTAATTTATAGGACCACTCATGGTATTTATTTAGCAACAAATCAAGAAGGAAGAAATTATAAAAACACGGATTCTAATATTATATTTACCTTATCGAAAGTGTAGTATATACTCATATATATCATATAATATGTATATAATTCACTTTCATCCTATTATATTTAATCTTATCGCATGTAATGTTCGATTTGATGTATGAACCACTTAAATTTTATTTAACAAACTTTCCTAGAAGAAAATCCTTATTTTTTGCGTGTTGTGTTCTAGCAATTATTTGTTTGGTTAAAATATGTTTCACCACAAAAAAGAAAAAAAAAACAAAGGTTCATGTGTAAACTCTCAACAAATGATTATTATATACATTTTGTCTAACGAAAATGAAATTTTATATTCTAGTGGTATGATGCGTATCAATTGTAACCAATTTATTATTCGTAAAGTCAATTGGTTATAGTAGCATTACGTTTCTCAGTGATTATAATTTTTTTTTAAATATTTTTAAAATAATTAATGAGTGTAGATAATAATAATAATCGAGTTTTGATATTTAAAACTGAGCTCTTTAATTAACTAATTTTTACAAGAGGAAAAAAAGTCGTTTCTTTAACATTTGTTATTTATGATATAAAATAATTAAGGTTTTTAATACAAAAGTAAGTAACTAATACAATTATAAAATAGTCTCATGTTTTCTCTTATCATTTATGTTTAAGCTAAAATTTCATAATAATATGTATGACAATTAAAAGCTAACAATTAGACCTATGTTAAATACTTAATATATATATATATATATATATATATATATATATATATATATATATATATATATATATATAAGAAAAAAATAATAATATATATATATATATTTTTTTTTAATTATATATTTTATTAATATGTTTTTG
>Ga0214544_1007475_pt1 | contig 19145 bp, 12 predicted proteins | sample CNSS3metaG_FD_160074 | JGI IMG/M metagenome (GOLD analysis project Ga0214544, IMG submission 160074) | Root nodule microbial communities from cowpea collected in UCLA plant growth center, Los Angeles, California, USA - CNSS3 | ecosystem: Host-associated > Plants > Roots > Nodule | place: USA... | reverse complement strand
AAATAAATATAATAAAGAGTAACAAAATATTTTATAATAAATGACAATAGTATAAATAAATAATACAAATAAATATAATAAATAGTAACAAAATGTTTTATAATAAATGATAATATATATATATATATATATATATATATATATATATATTCCCGAATGATATTATTAATTTCCATAAGTTAACTAATACAATTTTCCCATAAGTAAATTTTACGAAATTAAAATGTAAAATTTAAATTTAATTTATTAAATAATATATTGTACTTAAATATACAAATATCGAATTTATTTTCTTACAATAAAATAAGAATGTAAAAATGCACGTTAGTAGGCTAGTTCTACTAATTTAAAGGATTTTGAATTATATATTAAGGACACAAGTGCATAATACATGGCTTGTGTATTACAATATTTTTCATTGGTTATAATATAAATTTTCACAAATATGAATGTATTCTAAATTTAGAGAAAATTTGTAAAACATAAAAAATGTTATACATATTAATGTCAGTTTCACACACCATTTTAAAAATAATTAAATTTAGTTGGGGCTATATTTGACGTTTTTGGGAGTTTTAACCCCCACTAATGGTTTTACCAAGGGGTTGCAATTCCCCTGAAAGTAGAGGTGTCAATTTGGTCTCTAGCCCATGGGTCAGCCTTGCCTATCATTGTGAATTATGTCTTGAGGTTGACTTCAGTTCTAGAGGCCTGTGAGATAATTTATAGCTATCCTTGGAAGAATCATATAAAAGCCCATAGACCAGCAAATATATTTTCTCTACACCTTCTAGGACATAAAGGGAGTGTGCATTATTTCTTCATTTTTTTAATATTTTCATTTTTATCGAATTAAGTAGTTAATTTTCAACTGTCATATTTTCATAACGTATAAATAAGGGCATCTCGAGGCGCATACATGCATTACATCCACATCTTGTCTTCATTCATGCATGGTACCATGCACATAATTTTAAGGTAAATAACATTTTTACATTCACTTGACACGTAGCATGAATCCACTTTGGATTCATGTCACAATGTATAATGCATAATATTCATCCCATTGTTTTTTTCATGCCACCTTGTATAGTACATACCATACATACACTCACATGCATGTGTATAGGTAGTTTTCGAATTTCTAGCATCTTGCATTTTCTTGTCACTTTGCATAACACATAACATGCATCAACATCACATCTTGAAAAAAAAAGTTTCACTATAATAAATTCAAAATTAATTGTTTCCCATTTTTTGTTAATAAATTCATGGAATCTTGCGAATTCTGAAAAAAAAAAAGAGAAAATAAATTATTCTTTGGTCAAATCAGTTAATTGAATAAATGGATAAGCTTTTATGAAAAGTGACATACTTTTGAAACATTGCTCTAATTTGTGTACATGGAATTGCTTAAATTCATTTCCTTTCCCATCCTCTTTTATCCCACCTTTCTCCAATAAACCTTTTCTTTGTATTCCATAGAGGATCATCATTAAGGGGCATGTGCCTTAGAATGAATAAAAATTGAAGTAAGTCTTTGAACATAGACAAAAAAAGAAAAAAATGAAGAAAAGTCTGCTAGACTGAAAACCTAAGAGGGCAGTCTAGGCAAAAATTAAAACAAAAAAAAAAAAGAAAATAATACAAAATAAGTAAGGACAAATAAAGGGAAAACTCTAATGTGATTTTTTTCCCTTGGATTAAAGCTTTTGAAATTAAAACAATCATGAGTTGAAATGATGTGTGATCATGTTTCTTTATCAAGAAAAAAATGATTTTCCTTTGTTACTCATTTTGAGCTTATAAAAAATCAAAATTTCTTTCTAATTATCCTGAATAAGGGCCACCTTCCCACTGAAGTTAACATAATGTTTGCAACTATTTCATTTGACTTGTAATTTACCAATAAAAAAAATAAAAAAAGTTTGGAAAGACAAAAAAAAAATGGCTATGCAAAAAAGAAAAAAAGAGAAACAAGAGTTGGAAAGTGGAAAAAAAGTGGTGAACAAAGGTAGTCAAATAAGTTTTAGGTGTAATGTTAGATAAAGACCCTTGTTTTAAATAACCTTTATACCATCTATTTTGAGCCTTCACTATCCATTTTTTTTATATCCCTTAGCCTTGGCCATAATACAAGCCTAATAAAGTCCACACAAATCAATGATTGATTGTTGTTTTTCGAAAACTTTAATTTAGAGGAAAATATTTTGTTATGTTAAGAGGTTTGTAAAAAAAAAAGATTGAAAAAAGGTGTTCAAAGATTTGCTTTCAAACACTAGGGCAATTTATTTTAGTTAACATGTTTCCATAGAGATTAAAATTAGCACGAGTAGTCAAGTTAAATCAAGGTCATGCCCTCTCATCCTCTCATTCTTCATTTGTTTCCTATCATATTTTCTTCTTTGAGCCTAAACTTTGATCGACCTTTCTCCTACCATTACTCATTATTCTCACCTTGAAATAAATTGGGGAGACATTTTACTTGTTCATACATTATAGTCAGATATCTTGAATTTGGAAAATTATTGACTTTGATTGTCAGACTTACATTGGGGCAACTAGTATGAAGCCTCCAATTATTTTCAACATTCTCATGTTATCAACAACTACGGCAAGTTCAAACACATTTTGCACCTTGAGACAATTCTATACCCTCAAATTGGGGTAAATTTTAAAGTCTCCATCTTTTTTTATCAATAACTGGGACAAGCCCAAACACACCTCATGTCCTGAAGTTAAATCTTAACTATCAAATTGGGGTAACTCCTTAGTCAATAACCTCCTCTAAGCCCTTCCAAGAACTTTGGCAATTTCATATATGTCACTCAAATAGTGTTCAAAAAACAATGGTACAGAAAAGAGTTTCTCAATAAATTGATCAGACCGAGGAATATTTTTCAAAGGAAAAAAAAAATCAAAACATAAGAATTCCATAAATCTAAAAATAACAACAAATTGGGGATCGATTGAAATAAGTTTCATACAATGTAAAAGGTGAAAAAATACATGAGGCTATGCTTCATGCATAGATTCATATCTAATCATACACACATCATTAATTTTTGTGAAAAGAAAAAATTATCAAACAAAAAAAATATCGAAACATGTGTTAGCAAAATTAGGTTTTATGTAGTATTTGGTTCAAATAGAAAAAAAGAGAGTCACATACATGCCAACATATTCATGCATATATCATATTAGCATATTAATGCACATATCATATTATGTTAGCATATTCACGCACATATCAAACTATGTTAGCATATTCATGCATGCATAAATAATCTAAATGCTCAAAAGGAAAAATTCATAACATGTTTTAATCATCATGCATCATGTGCATGCATCATAGTTCTTTTTCATGAAATGAAAATTTTTTTTTGTCACCTTTGGGACCGAAACCTTCTTCATTCACATGAACGGTTGTCGAATCTTCTGTTTCGAAATGAAGAAACTGAGAAAGATACAAAATTTGCTTCTTTGATGTTTCTCGGATTGATGGTCCTCTTCATTCATATATCCTCAAGCTCAAATTAGTTTGGTCCAAGCCCAACTTTGCACTGGCCCTCAAGCCCAGTTTTATCTGGTCCCTTAAGCCTAGCTTTGTCTAGCCCTCAAGCCCAGTTTTGTCTGGTCACCCCAAGCCTAGCTTTGTCTAACCCTCAAGCCTAGCTTTGTCTAGCCCTCAAGCCTAGCTTTGTCTAGCCCCAAGCCTAGCTTTGTCTAGCCCCCAAGCCTAATTTCACACTAGCCCCTCAAGCCTACTTTTATCTGGCCCCTCAAGCCCACTTTAGTGTGACCCAAGCCTAGTTTTGCACTGGCCCCTCAAGCCTAGTTTTATCTGGTCACCTCAAGCCTAGCTTTGTCTAGCCCCTAAGCCCAGTTTCGCACTAGCCCCTTAATCCCAATTTCATCTGGCCCCTCAATCCCAGTTTAGTTTGGCCCAAGCCCAATTTCGCACTGGTCCCTTAAGCCCAGTTTTATCTAGTCACCTCAAGCCTAGCTTTGTCTAGCCCCTAAGCCTAGTTTCGCACTGGCCCCTTAAACCCAATTTGATTTGGCCACCTCAAGCCTAGTTTTGTCTAGCCCCTAAGCCCAATTTCGCACTGGTCCCTTAAGCCTAGTTTTATCTAGTCACCTCAAGCCTAGCTTTGTCTAGCCCCTAAGCCTAGTTTCGCACTGGCCCCTTAAGCCCAATTTGATCTGGCCACCTCAAGCCTAGTTTTGCCTAGCCCCTAAGCCTAGTTTCGCACTAGCCCCTTAAGCCTAGTTTCATCTGGCCACCTCAAGCCCAGTTTAGTTTGGCCAAAGCCCAGCTTCGCACTGGCCCCTAAAGCTTAATTTTATCTGGCCACCTCAAGCCTAGCTTTGTCTAGTCCCTAAGCCCAGTTTCACACTGGCCCCTTAAAGCCAGTTTCATTTGGCCATTTCAAGCCTAGTTTTGTCTAGGCCCTAAGCCCAATTTCGCACTGGCCCCTTAAGCGCAGTTTCATCTGGCCACCTCAAGCCTAGTTTAGTTTGGCCCAAGCCCAACTTCGCACTAGCCCCTCAAGCCTAGTTTTATCTGGTCCCTTAAGCCCAGTTTAGTCTCGCCCAAGCCTAGTTTTGCACTAGCGCCTTAAGCCCAATTTCGTTTGGCCACCCCAAGCCTAGCTTTGTCTAGCCCTCAAGCCCAGTTTTGTCCCAAGCCCACTTTATCTGGCCACCAAGCTCAGTTTTGTATAGCTCTCAAGCCTAGTTTTGTCTAGCCCTCAAGCCCAGCTTTATCTTGTTTTTGGTATTAGTCAAGGTTTATGCACCTTTCTATGTTGCCAAGGTTTCCACACTTTGTTTTTGTGTTAGTCAAGGTTTCTACACCTTGTTAAGGTTTCCACACCCTGTTTCTGTGTTGGTAAGGTTTTTTTTCACTTTGTTGATGTGTTAATCATGGTTCCCACACAAATCCATCTGAATCATATCTTGTTCTTCATGTTTCTAACCTGGGGCAACTTTTTGGGTTTCATTATTTTCCCATCTGGATTTTTAGCATACAGTGTTCACATAATCTATCAAGAACAAAACTGAGTCTCTTTCATTCATGCGTTTTGTTTCTCACAAAGTTCAATTTGACTTTCACATGTTCATTTCATATTAGAACCCTCTTCACAAAATGGTTGCAAACTTTCATTTCAATATCGACCCTCTGTTAGGCAATGGTCGAGTTCGGGTTTTCTTTTGGTATATTGGCCTTCTGTGAGGCAATGGTCGAGCCCATGTTTTCTTTTGGTATATCGGCCCTCTGCGAGGCAATGGTCGAGCCCAGGTTTTCTTTTGATATATCGGCCCTCTACGAGGCAATGATCGAGCCCAGGTTTTCTATTGGTATATCGGCCCTTTGCGAGGCAATGGTCGAGTTAGGTTTTCTTTTGGTATATCGGCCCTCTGCGAGGTAATGGTCGAGTCTAGGTTTTCTCTTGGTATATCGGTCCTCTGCGAGGCAATAGTCGAGTTCAAGTTCTCTTTTGGTATATCGACCCTCTATGAGGCAATGGTCGAGTTCAGATTTTCTTTTGGTACATCGAGGCCCTTTGCGAGGCAATGGTCAACAATCTCTTTAAATTAAGACCCTCTGTGAGGCAATGGTCATCGATCTCTTTAAATTAAGACCCTCTGCGAGGCAATGGTCATTGTTTTGTTATGTCACCTCGGGACCTCTACATGGTAATGGTTCCTCTCGTTCGGATGGAGACCCTCCCCTTGGGTGTGGTCATGTCTACCTTTAAATATGTTTGACTCTTTTTCACTCTTTTTATTTTTCGTCTATATTTATTTTTGAAACCCGAACGAAATTAGTGTTTTTATCTTTACTTATCTTTTACTATGATAATATGAAAATTTCACTTTCATCTTATCTAGTAAAATCTAAGTAAAGAGGGACAGCTGTCAACACCCTACTTCGTCCGGGTGAATGCATTTTGTTTTGTTAAATAAAAAATAAAATAAAATAAAAATATGTTAGGTTTTTAACTTTAATTCTACCATGAAAAAAAAAGGAAAAAGAAAAAGAAAAAAAAGAAGAAAAAGAAGGGAGAATCTAATTTGTTTTTAATTATCACACCCTTCTCATGAGCCCAAATGTTTTATACATACTTTCACCCTACTGTTTGCTATTTACACTCTTCACATGACATGTCAGAAAAGGACATTTTATGATTTCTGTTTTTAGAGAAAGGTATAATATTATGAGCAATATGTTTTTATAATAATTTGAAAAAGTATATTGCATTTACGCTTATGTGATGTGCCTCATTGATTTGTTAGTCAGGGAATATATTATTTTAATAATTAGAAGTAAATGTTCCCGATAATAATATTTTTTAGAGAATGGTACGATTTTAATAGTTAGAAGTTCTTGGTAATAATTAGAATCAATTATATGGATAATATGTTATGATTTGATCACGATCTTAATGTGTCGGAAAATATGATTCTAGTAATTACAGGCAATATTTTGTTAATAATTATAATCAATATCGTAGATATTATGCGACCATTTAATTTCTAATATCAGGACCAATTCCTTCCTCATATATTTTGTTATAATTAAAGATTAGGATTTTAGTGGTACCCCAACGTGCCTATATAAGCAAAAAAAAATTCCAAGGCAAGACACAGGAAAAAATTCGGAAAAACCCCTCTTTTTTATTATTATTAGAGCACACACGCAAAAGGGAGTCACCTTACCATCCTTTCAGTCAGTTTTGCTCTGTTCGTGTCTTGAAATGTAAATTCTCTTTGCTCCTAATGTTATTCATGATTCTCTTATAATATCAAATGTATCATCTATGATCGATTGAACTGTTGTATGATTAAATGTGTTTGGGGTTCACACGTTAAATGATTTTGGGTTTGTCATTGATATGTTTAACCCTTCTCTTTCCCTTTATTTGGAATGTCATTTATCTTGATAATTAAAAAGGTTTCTTTCGTAGACTTTAATTCTCCCTAAAAAAATAATAATAGATAAAAAATTATATTATTTCTTTTATATGAGTATTGAATGCCATGTCAAGTCTCAAACTTACTTAACAATCAAAACATTCATTCACAGACTTTTAATTCTTTTTATTAAAAAAAATTAATTAATAATAATAATAAATAAAAATTATAAAATCATTTTAAACATCACGTCAAATCACAGATTTGTTTGAAAACTAAATCTTTTATCATGTAGAATCTTGGGTTCTCTTGATATTAATAATATATATATATATATATATATATATATATATATATATATATATATATATATATATATATATATATATATATATATATAAATCTAAAATTTAGAAAATAATAATAATAATATCAAACAACCTTTTACAAAGAACTACGTTATCCCTGATTTTCCAAATGAAAATATGTAGGAGCGAGGTATAATCCTTGTTGGGCAAAAAAATAAAAAATAATTTTGTTTTAATCTTTAATATTTTTGTATGTGTTTTTTTTGTTTGATTTTTGGGGGAATAACAAATATTCTAAACATCAAAATTCTACCTTGCACACTTAATTAAAGAGGGAATCGTCTTAAGACGAGCGCTGTGGAGTGCTAATACCTTCTCCCACACGTAACCGACTCCCGAATCCAAATTTGGTTTCGAAGATCATTCTTTTAATGTTTGTTTTTATAGTTTTCCATAAAAAACTATGGTGGCGACTTCCCTATTTTTTTAAAATTATTTTCGCCGTTCCGCCGCGATCTCGGTTGCGACACATGGACACTCCACTGGGGACTCCTGTTATTCACTACGACAATCAAAGCACAGTAGCGCTTACTCACAATCTTGTACTGCACTCTCGCACCAAACATATGGAGCTTGACATTTTCTTTGTTCATGAGAAAGTTCTCAATCAGTCCTTATACGTGACTCACATTCTTGCCACTGATCAAATTGCTTATCTCCTCACAAAACCTCTCTCTAGAAGTCGTTTTTGCCTTCTCCGTGACAAACTCAATGTCATTGAAATTCTTCAATCACCTTGATTTTGAGGGGGACTGTTAGAGAATATCAATATAATATCTCTCTGTTTTTTCTTTTATGTTTCTCTCTCCATTCTATTTTGTATACATGGTATTCAGTCTATTACATTTTATTCTTTCTGTTAGTCATATAGAGTGAGTCACTCATCTAGGACACTTTATATATAAACTGATGTATTGTTCATCATTGAATAAAATGAGAATGATAGACTTTTCCTCATTCCTGGTTATCAATTTCTATCATAAACAACTCATATATTATCATAAAATGCATTTGAAACTTCAAGTAAATTTAAAAAGTTTTGGTTAAAAAAATTAATTACATACATTTATAAAGTTAGAGAATTAAATTAATCCAAAATTTCAAAGATGAATTATTTCTAATTTTCACTTATCAAAGTTAAGAAATTAAAAATATATTTAACTTTAATTTAAAAGTAGAAATATACCCTCCAAAACTAATTAAACCGAAGTTTTTGTTTTCATAATAGATTACCACAAGACATGGGTTACATGCAGGATTTTTTTTTTTCCATACATGATAAAATATCATTAAAAACATATTAATCCATAAAAATTACATTTTTTCATTCAAATTTATTGTATAATTCAAATTATGTGTTTTCTTTTTTATAAAACTGCAAATAAAATAATATATATATACTAAATATTATAATAAATATATTATAGTTTTCTCATAACAATTAGAAAATATATAAATAAGATAATTTAAATTTACTTTTTCATGAAAATATTACATACATTTTATAAAAAAATTTAAAATAATTTACATGCAACTATTAATTTTAATATAGATGTTAGCCGTACATGAGATTAAATACTAATAAATGTAGTGAAAGTGCAAAAATATAAAAGAATTTAGTTATTAGATTCTAAAAATTGAAGACGGATGGATTTAAACGAAAATGAGAGAACATTGCTCATATAGCACAAGATCGTCTGCTTCAAAACATTGAATCACCTTTATCATTTGTTGAATTTTTCTATCCTAAATTTTTGTTTAATCTGATATAGCATGATTTTTTTTTTTTATGATGCAACTATGCTTTGTCCTACTAGACTAAGTTAAGTGATGAAAAATCTTATCTATGTTTACATATGTTTTACCAATCAGATGAAGTCCAAGAAATTGAAGGTGAATTATTTACATCAAAATCTTAAATGAAATTGCATGTTCTGGGATACCGAGTCATCTAATTAAGGTGAAGATTGTTGTACCTATTATGATTTTAAACAATATTTATAATGGACAAGGTTGTAAGTTAATAATTTGAACAAAAATATTATTTCTGCCATTATCATCATAGACAAAACATTAGTTACAAGATATTTACTCCAATAATAAATTTGATTCCTTCTAATTCAACACTACCTTCCAAATTTTAAAAAGTCAATTTTCAATATTTTTATGTTTTGTTATTACAATCTATATATAGGATATTGTAATAGAATATCAAAATCCATAAAAACTCAATTTGTTGAAAATCTACCATGACATACTTCTGTAAAAATTTGACACTACAAGCGTAAAAAAAAAACAATACAAATCTTCACGTCCGACTCCCACTCAACAAAAATACTAAAATTCCTATTATTTGCAGGTCATACAAAAACACAACAAAAGAAGAAAAAAAAAACAATTTGCTAAAGTTGAACAAAGAACTTGGCGAAGGAAAAAAACATTGCCTAGTCAGTGACATTTATATATTAAAATCTTTCGGCAGTCTCCACAACAGGTTGAGGTTCACCATGGCTCTTAACAAGGTATGGACCCATTCTAACTGCTTTCTCCAACTGCATGCAACATTACTCAGTTACTAAATTTTCAATTCAACAAAAATATAGTCAAACAAACACAAATTCTGTTAATTTGATTCATTGTGTCAAATTTTTCAGAACTGAAAGCCAATAAGATAACTAAATCTCGTATTATTGTGTATTTGAAAGTATATATTATACGATGTTGTATATGAATGAAGTATCTAAATCTAACCTTTGCATATATATCTGTAAAAGCAGAAACACTATCAGAAAGTGTCAGAGTTTGGTATATAGCCTTGCAGCAGTTATATCGGGCTTCCATACCTGAAATGAACCAATTCAAGTGATGCTAATGTGACAGTTGGAATGAAGTAATGGAAAAGCATATATCACTAATATAATTAACAACAATGTTCTTTTTTTTTTTCTTTTTCTTTTTAATAAAACTTTTCATTAGCATAAGCCTAATTAGAGATAATTAACAACAACGTAAATTATAATACATACCTATTTTAGTGGTTTCAACAGTTGGATTAGTCACTTTGTTTATAATATCATCTTTTGAGCATATCTCCATCAAGCACCATGGTCGGGCAACCAATCCACTTATCACTCTATAGACCTGAAAATATATTGAACAAAATTTTTAGTAAAATATTTCATGGACAATTATATATAGAGAAAATATATCAGATGATAACTTTATATAAAATATAATCACTAGATTACACTCCTTTATATAATGTTAACTTATGAGTATTTGTTTTTTGCTGATGACAAGAAATCATGATTACATTCACCCATTTCCCCGTGTGAATGGATGCTCAAGTTGGGTTATTAACAGTGTAAGTCACATCTATTGATTGAATTCTTTTAACTTATGAGTAATGTTAATAAATATAATCACTAATTAAACAATATTAAATTTAAGTCAATGGTTTCTTTGGAATAAAATTTAATTAATTTAGCGCATATATACTAACAATATGAAAGTTCATATTAATGTCTCACCGCTAGACGTATTTCTGCATCCTGCTGCAATACTGACAGAAACAGACCCTGCAAATTGCATGAACTTGGTAAGATGGTAGTATTTCAATGTTTAATTAAAAAGCTCTCATGCAAGTCAACGCAACAAACATTGCCTATATCAAGATGAATTTTTCATCATCTAGCTAATATTTATCTTAAATTACATTTCACATAGAGATAATGATACATATTCTAAATTATAATATATATATATATATATATATATATATATATATATATATATATATATATATATATATAAGGAAAGAAACAAAAGTCGATATTCTTCAGTAAAAAAATTAATACAAAAAATAGGCAGCATTGCACTATAAACCTGATCAGTGTAAAACGTTTCGTAGTTTTTAACTAGTCATGATTATGTTAGGACAAAGCTACAGTTAGATAAAGTTTCACATATATCCTTAGTCCCTTTACTTCAAAGAGAAACCGAATCATTATAGGTAAAACTTCAAAATTATTAAGCAATAAAAAGCATTTGAAACTAAAAAGAATGTAAAAAGGCAACCGATGGAGTCAGTTTTGAACTTCTGGTGGCTGTTTCATAAATTAAGCGTCGCAGATTTTCTTCTGCTTCAGCATTGAGTATGATATTATTCTTAGATCTAGTTTCTCCCGAGATGTTTCCGAGAGCATGTAATGCAGCCTGTGATCGCATAAGAAACCATGTAAGTTAGAACATAGAAGATAAGTTATCAGCATATAAATGCATCAGAGAGATTGAAGTAGGCATTATGAAACCCCAAATAGAAGCTGTAAACCTAGGAAACAACGCTGCCAAGATTCAGAACATTACTACCCAACATTGCTTGCAGCAATTTGCATCAATGAATAATACAACTTCAGCTATTTTCATCTTACAGGGCAATACACTCCTTCAGGCTGCCTAAGCAATTTGATATAATTAAAAACAAGGAGTTGATCTATAAAATCAAGAATATTGTTATAGTTATAGAAATAAGGAATAGTTACTACATAATCAGGAATATCTAAATTGTATATGAATTTTAGGAACATACTTATATCATATCTTTGTTATTAGAGGGCATCAAATCACTTCTATTTATTGTATTGATTTCTTTCCCTCAATATAAATAAAAAACTCATGCTATCTTAGAAACACAATGTTCTGTTGTAAATAGCTAATTATTTGGATAAAGATACTTTCAATATCTCCATGATAATTAGTAAAACGTATCTTTAGATGGTCGGGTCAAGTCGAGTCGAGTCGGCTTAGGCGGAAGGTCGAGTCGAGTCAGCCCATGCTGAAGGTCGAGGCAAATCACCAAGCGAAGGTCGAGCAAGTTGCCCCAATCAAAGGTCGAGTTAAGTTGACCCCAACCTAAGGTCATGCCTAGTTTGCCTCGGCTAAGGTCGCGTCAAGTCAGTCTTGGCTAAAGTTCGTGTGCAGTCGACCCAGACCAAAGGTATAACTGAGTCGACCCGAGCCAATGGTCAAGCCAAGTCGACCCAACCCGAACGTCAAACCTAGTCAACCATGGTCGAAGATTGAGCCAAGTCCACCTCAACCGAAGGTCGAGCTGAGTCCACCTTAGCCGAAAGTCATGTCGGGTCAACTCGAGCTGAAAGTCAAGTCAAGTCGGCCTGATCAAGCCGAGTCCGCTCAAGCCAAAGATCACTGGGACAACCCTGATTGATGGATACACCGAGTCTGCCCCCAACAAAGGTCATGCCAAGTCGGCCCCGGCTGAAGGTCGTGCCTAGTCAGCTCCGACAAAAGGTCGCGCCAAGTCAGTGTGGGCTAAGGGTCGAGTCAAGTCAACCCGAGCCAAAGGTCTAGTTGAGTTGGCCACAACCAAAGGTTGAGCTGAGTTAGCCTCAACCGAAGGTCATGCGAGTCGACCCTTGTAGAAAGTCGTATCGAGTCAACTCTGGCAAAAGGTCTAGCCAAGTCGTCTTGGGTCGAAGGTTGAGCCAAGTCAAAGGTTAAGACGAGTCGACCTAGGTTGAAGGTTGAGATGAGTAAGCACGGTCGAAGGTTGAGACGAGTGAGCACGGTCTCAGGTCAAGACAAGTCAGTTTGGGCCCATGTTGAATTGAACTCTGGTTGATGCTGAGGTGAGGTGACTCAAACCTAATTTGAGATAAGTGAACCAGACCTAGATCGAGCCGAGTCATCTCGACCCATGTCTAATGAACCTAATAATAAGGTATATTGGATCGGTTTCAGTGGATTTAATCTAATTGACAATTAATTAATCTAGATTTAATCCAATTAAAATGGATTGAAAAAACAAATCCAAATTTGGTTGATCTAGTTAAAATGGATATGGATTATAGATCCAATCTATTTTATTGGCTCTAGATTGGATATAGACTAGATTTTGAAAAATCCAATCTATGCCCACTTAAAATAAAGAGTTGATCCTATATAATCAAGAATATTGTTATAATTACAGAAATAATGAGTTGACACTTTGCAATCAAGAATATATAGATTACACATGTATTATTATGATCATTTTTATTTATTTATTCCTATATCATATCTTATTAGAGGATATCAAATCTCCTCTATTTATTGTATTCATTTCTTTCTCTCAATATTATTGAACCACCCATGGTTATTTCATAAATATACGGTTTCAGTTCAATATTTCTCTCTTTTCTAGAGTTTAACACAACTAAACAATAGAAAATGGGATTAGGGAGTATCAAGTTATAGTAGTTTAGGATATTTAAATTACTTTGAAAAGAAAAGGGGAAAAAGAATCTAGTTCACTAACCAGCTGTTTACCATGTCCTTGTGGCCCTTGTCGTTCAAAAGCAGCATCTATAACATGTCTTGCAGCAGGTGATGAACCTGAGAGTAATAATGTGGCCCCCAGGGTAGCTATGATCACAAGAACCATAAATTACAATTTGTAGTATGTAAAAAACAAAGAAATTCTTATTAAAACAATCATCAATAAGGAAATATAAATTGATAATAAGTAGTTTGAATATGGTATAAAATCATATATGCATATCTATATGTTATGATGATATTATAAATCACCTATTCATAATATACATATGAGTAATGGAGATAATATCTTCAATGTGAAGTTTGTTGGATATCACACATCAACTAAAGATATGATCATATTATAGTATATAAGTTGGTGGCATTGAGTTGGTTTAAAACCTAGGATGGATTGGAAAGGTTTGTAGAAGTCTGAGTAGTTTACCAGTTTGTTATTTGTCATGCCTTCAATGAATGTAATGCAATATATAATTTTATCCATAAATAACTTCTGCGATAGGTGTTATGTGGGTTTAAAACTTAAAAACAGTAGAGAGCAATATAATTTGACAGATTCAAGGTGAGATCTTTGTAACTTAGCACAAGATAGCACCAATATAGTAGCATTACATCACATGCACCCCACAGCATTGCATCCTGTTGCACCGCACTTGGCCTCCTGTGTTACGTGAAGCCTGGACACGCCTCATCAATGGGCCTTAAGGGGTATTCCTCAGATTTCATTTGCCTCCTGTGTTACGTGAAGCCCGGACACGCCTCATCAATGGGCCTTAAGGGGTATTCCTCAGATTTCATCTCCTCCTCTCTTTACTTACCAGAGCCAAAACCATATTCTTCCCCTTTCAAATCCATTTGCATACCCCATACAGGGTCAGACCAAGGCGTTTTCTTTGTCAAGGATCCAGATTTCTGAGGAAATTCCAGTGGTACAGTTTCCTATACAGCAGTGACTACATAGGAACAAGCACAACGTTTGCTTCAGTAATGACCCACTTTCCTCTTCAGCTTCTGAGAGCAGATTCTGCCCAATCCACAACCTGTGGAACTCTGGCATACAGTTGTATGATCTCTTCTCTGTTATTCTGTTTTATTTCATTTCTTTTCAATAGGTTTTTCCTGTTTTCTCTCAACTGTTGTGTTGAGATTGGTAACCTATGTTGCCCTTTCCTCATATACTTTCTGTTTATTTTATATTACTTGACTCTTCTTTTTATTAATTTCTGCATTTGGCTTAAGATTATAAATCTTAATTATTAATTAAATGTGTCTTAATTAGGAGTGATTTTTTATGTTTGAGCATTTATATACGCATTACAAATTATTTCATACTTGTAAAATTCATAATGGCAATCAACCCACTACATAGCACTTTTCGGGCTTCACTTAATATTCTTATCTGAGATTGATAACTCTGAGAACGAGACCAAAGTAATTTAATCAACTAAAATCAGTTTTCCTACTTGATATAAAAACAGATATGCTAAAAAGCAGGCACTGATATTGTGACATACTTACATGATCCTATATGACCCAATGATTCAAGTGCAGTTTCACATTCATCTATATCTGAAGGATCCAATGACTGAAGTCTACCATCAATAGATGCAATAACAGCTTTAACACCTGAGTTTATCAATTTCATAGCACAAAAAGTATACACTAGTTAACAGTTTCAATATACTTTCAAAAAAAATTATCAAATTGTGTGGAAAGTATATGAACACTTTAAAATGAAGACGAACAAGCCCTGCAAGGTAGCATCATATTAGTAGTTTCTTGCTCTTTGAAAATAAGTATCAAACTGTGAAACATATCATGCTTGTAGACAGCCAATTGACAAATGAAATCAATCCAGTAAGTGACCCATTAGATTTGCAACAAAACCTAGTTTCAATTAGATGGATTTAAGGTTTTTGAATTTTGTCTGAAGATGAAATCAATCTCCAATATCTTCCAACAAATAACAGAGAGAAATGGATAGCAGAGCAGCACTTACAAGGTTCGTCAGTGAAGGAGTGTATAATGTCCTTGGGCACAAGCCTTCCACATATCATCATTGCTCGTGATCTTAAAATTGATTCCACAGAATTGTTGCTAGCATCAAGAAAAAGGAATGTCCGTTTTTATCAGGAAGGAAACTTTCACACATCCATCAGATGAATAAAAAATTCTCTACAAGAACATAAATCGTTACCTAATTATTGACGAAAGCAATTCAATGAGGCTAGTCTTTGACAAAAATTCTGTACTATGTTCGATTGCTGCCAACTGCGTCCAATGCACACAAAATGAGATTGTATATATGAGCATGTAATGTGAAACGGAGAAGAGAAAAATAACTGATATAGTTGCTACTGTTGAGTTCCTTAATTTGGTATCTGTTACTTGTTTAATTGAATGATTGTAGTTTGGTTTATCCTTGGAATCACTTCTGCATGCAATCATTTTAAAATTCAGTTTATTGGGGGGAGGATGTTACGTGAGTGAAAATGTTTGGGAACAAACACTTTAGTGCCCAATTACAAAAGGGTAATAGACAAAAGTTTTTGGGAGTAGGGGGTCTGTGCCCAATTTTCTATAAATTAAACCAAACATGCTTTTTCCTCTCAAAATATAAATAATCAAACAGGTCCAACAAGGAAAATAACTTTTAACGGGTAATAGTGACACCTATTGTGATGGTTATTAACATGATTGTCTATAAATTAAACCCAACTTGCATTTTTTTCTCTCGCAATACAAATAATCAAATAAGTCTAACCAGGAAATTAATTTTTAACAGGTAAGAATGAGACCTCGTGTGATATTTATTAACATCATTGTAAAGCTAAATCCCCTTAGGTGCTAGTAACACTCTTATAGCATAAAATTTAATGAAACCTCAAAATCATGAAAGTGGTTCATTGAATAGGTGAGAACAACAAAATTTTATGATTTCAAATAAATTTAACCAATAGGTGGGAGTGTGGTAAAACAGTGTATTAGATACTGTTTCTAACATTTTCTTGTCCTGTGGATATAACTTTGATATTACAATAAAGTAATTAAATATAAATACATGCACAAGTAAAAGGATAATTATACATTTTTAAAATCAATGATAACAAGAGAAGGGAATAGTAACCTCATATAGAAGTTCCAATACACTTAAAGTTACAAGGGTATCGTCAGCATTTCTGAGTTCTGCTTCCAACAACTTAAGTAGATTTAAGCTATAAACAGTGGACGCTGCCGACCTAGATACAGAAAAAAGCTTAACCACCAGTGCCAGTACACGAACTCGACCCTAAATCAGAATAGTAAAATGTTATACAGTAGCAAATTTAGTCCATTATGCACATGGTGTCAAGAATAACCCTAGATTATGCAATTTATCTGGGGACTTTCTTGATAAATGGGGAACATCAAAACTATACCCTTTATTTATTTTGTAATATTTGTTAATAACTACAATCACATGTTAATAATCATGTGATTATATCGTAAAACCTTTCCAGTGCGTAAATGACAAACAGATTACAATACATATTTATTCTGAACATTCATTACAAAGTTCTTTTATACTTAACATTCTTTATAAAATGTTTTTAGAGGAAGAAATTGTTTTCCCTGTAATGCTTGTATTAAAATAGTTGTTTATCATTATTTGTTGTACAATTTTTATAAAGCTGCTTTTTGGGTGTACCCAGCCTAAGGGCTAAAGTGTCATGTTGTAGACTTTTCTTTTAGCTTGTGCTTGTAGTCACCTATATTTTTATAATGTCCGTCAGCTGAGAAGGACAAGTCACTGATTTCCGGTCATCCCTTAAATTCAAGTTGATAACAAATCAGGTAAGATCCCACTCTATCCTCCTTCTTGCTTGTGAGGCCATTGTCTGTCATGCATTGTCGCTTTGTCCTCTAAGCCAGGGTTTGCTGCACCTTGGGGAGCACAATCCAACCCATGAAGTTGCACGCCTGATTCTCTTCAAGGGCTCTCACGCACCTGTCTACTCCAGCAAACAGGACTATGTCAAACGTGCCACCCTCTGCTTGTCAGAACCTCACCAACCACTTTTGGCAACCTCATTAGAATCTTCTAAAGAATATTCATATGCAGATTGATGATGAGGATGAAGTGTTGTTGTTATTGTGTTCATTGCCTAAGATATATGATCATTTCAAGGAAACCTATTGTATGGAAGAGAGACTCTCTTGAGGAGGTTCACGCAACTTTGAGCTCAAACATGCTAAACAAGAAGTTTGAAGTTAAGGCATTTGGTGCTGGAGATGGCCTTGTAACAAGGGGTAGATAGTCTATCATGGATAATAAAGGAGGTAGAAATAGGTCAAGGATGCGAATAGGTAAATACATCGTTCATTAGATATTACCATTGCAAGAAGGAAGGTCACACACCAGAAGGTTTTGTTCAAAGAGGCAGAACAGAAGAAGGATAATATACTTGACATAGCATCTTGGTTTGGTAAACGGTCTAATTGACCATCTATGTTTGGTGATGCAGCTCTAATGGAAGACGATTATGGTGCTCATGGTGTTGAGCAGTACTGAAGATTGTGAGCGGATAGTGGACTTAAGATGTTCATTTCATATGGTTCCCGGAGTTTACAAAACTTGAAGGAGGTTCAATTCTCCTTTGTGACAACAAGTCCTCTAAGATAATTGGTGTTGGAACCATCATATCTCGTCTCCACCATAACATTGGAAGCTCAGATACAATGAATGAGAGGAAAGACAAGAATAAGAAAGATCATATGTAGAAACTAGGTACAACACAAAGTAGACAATAGCCTTTTAATAAAGTTTATTTAAGATGACCTATTCTAAAAGGTTCAAGGGATACAAATAATTGAAAAGATGGATACCTTAGAAAAGATACCAAACTTGGGAGATTTTCGGTAGACCATATGATAAATACAGGTGGATCTACATTGGGAAATATTAGTATAATTGCACATTAGATTATTACAAAGCAATGTTAAATAACCTAACTATTCTTTTTCTCCCCCTTTCATTGCTCCTTAACAGTCCTCATATAAATAACCCTATGCATTTGTCAATTTTGTTACACCTACTTCCATGTCAACCCCTCTCTTTCCTTCGTTGTTCCTCTTAAGACATCCAAACCTTGGGCCTTCCCTATAAATCTAGGCCCACTGATGCAGACCGCCACAAACAAAATAATACAAAGATAGAAGAAAACTAGGTAAAGGTGGAATAGATACGGTAATAGTATTATTTATGGCTGAAATAGGCAAAAAAAGCAGAAGATGTACTAGAAAGGATACGTCTTTCTAATACTCCAGAGCACAGCTCCTTACAGAGTAGCGTAACAACTACTCGGTCCAACCATAACACGTTCCTCCCCCCCTACTCTCGTACCTCCTTAATAAAGGGGATTCTATTCTCTCTCTATAACTAATTCTTTTTGCCAGCTCATTTTTTTCCTTTTCTTTTGTAAACAATCCACTCTTTGGGCTTTGTGGCTGCTTCTTGGACAATCCTTTCTTCCGGCCCAATGC
>Ga0214544_1007470_pt1 | contig 19154 bp, 10 predicted proteins | sample CNSS3metaG_FD_160074 | JGI IMG/M metagenome (GOLD analysis project Ga0214544, IMG submission 160074) | Root nodule microbial communities from cowpea collected in UCLA plant growth center, Los Angeles, California, USA - CNSS3 | ecosystem: Host-associated > Plants > Roots > Nodule | place: USA... | reverse complement strand
ATAAATAATATATATATATATATATATATATATATATATATATATATATATATATATATATATATATATATATGATAATCTTATCAAATTTGAAAATCTTGAAAAATTGAGAATAATAAGAAATAGAGAACTTTGAAAAATCTAGTGTTTGAAAATTGAAAAATTGAGAATTGATAAATTGATAACTGTGAGGTGAGTAATTGAGAACCTTAAGAAATTGAAATTCGTGAGAAAATTAAATTGAGTACTTTGAGAAATTGAAATAGATAATATTGAGAATTTGAAATTGAGAATCGTCAGAGATTGAGAATGGTGAGAAGTTGAGAAACTCATAACCATTAAAAATTGAAAATCGTGAAAAATTAAGAACCACGAGAAATTGAAAATCGCGAGAATTTGAGAATGGTTAGAAATTGAGAACCTCGAGAAATTGAAAATCTTAAGAAATTGAGAATCTTGAGAAATTAAAATTGAGAACCATAAGAAAATGAAATTGAGAACCGTGAATATCGAGAACTGTGAGAAATTGAGAACTTAGAGAAATCGAGAACTCGAGAAATTAAAAACCTTTAAAAACGAAGAACCTTGAGAAATGGATAACCTTGTGAAGTTGAAGAACCTGGAGAAATTAGATAACCTTGAGAAATCAAAGAACATTGAGAAATTGAGAACGGTAAGAAATTGATAACCTTGAGAGATTTAGTACCTTGAGGAATTGAAAACCATGAGAAATTGAGAAACGTAATAAATTGAAAACATTTAGAAAATGAAATTGAGAACCTTGATAAATTAAAAATGGGAATCGTGAGCAATTGAAAACCGTGAGAAATTAATAACCACGAGAAATTAAGAACCGCGAGAAATTGAAAACCGTGAGAATTTGAGAATGGTTAGAAATTGATAACCTTGAGAAATTGAAATTGTGAACCTCGAGAAATTGATAATCGTGAGATATTGAGAATCTTGAGAAATTAAAATTGAGAACTGTGAATATTTGAAAACGGTGAGAAATTGAGAACTTAGAGAAATCGAGAACTTGGAGAAATTAAGAACCTTTAGAAACGGAGAACCTTGAGAAATATAGAACCTTGAGAAGTTGAAGAACTTTGAGAAATAGAAAACCTTGAGAAATTGAAGAACCATGATAAATTGGAGAACCTTGAGAAATCAAAGAACATTGAGAGATTGAGAACAATAAGAAATGGATAACCTTGAGAGATTTAGTAACTTGAGGAATTGAAAATCATGAGAAATTGAGAACCGTAAGAAATTAAGAACGATGAGAAATTGAAAACATTTAGAAAATGAAATTGAGAACCTTTAGAAATTGAATTTGGAAATCATGAGAAATTGAAAATCGTGAGAAATTAAGAATCACGAGAAATTGAAAATTGTGAGAATTTGAGAACCATGAGAAATTGAGAACCTTAAGAAATTGAAATTGAGAACCGTGAGAAATTGAGAACCTTGAGAAATTGAAATTAAGAACCTAGAGAAATTGATAACCTCTAGAAATCAATAACCGTTAGAAACAAAGAACCTTGAGAAATGGAAAACCTTGTGAAGTTGGGGAACCTTGAGAAATTGGAGAACCTTGAAAAATTGAAGAACCTAGAGAAACCGAGACTCGTAAGAAATGAAGAACCTTGAGAAATTGAGTAACTCGAGAAATTGAGATATGTGAGAAATCGATAACAATAAGAAATTGAGAAATGTGAGAAATTGAAAGCCTTGAGAATTTGAAATTGAGAACCTTGAGAAATTGTTAATCGTGAGAAATTGAGAATTGTGAGAAATTGAAAATCTTTAGAAACATAGAACCTTGAGAAATGAAGAACCATGAGAAGTTGGGGAATCTTGATAAATTGGAGACCCTTGAGAATTTGAGAACCATAATAAATGGAGAACCTTGAGAAATTGAGTACCTCGAGAATTGAGATTTATGAGAAATTGAGAACCTTAAGAAATTGAGCACCGTAAAAAATTGAGAACCGCGAGAAATTGAGAACTATGAGTAATTAAGAATTGCGAGAAATTAAAAACCGTGAAAAAATTGAGAACTGTGTGAAATTGATAACCTTAAGAAATTGAAATTACAACCTTAAGAATTTGAAATTTAGAAATGTGATAAATTGAGAACTGCGAGAAATTCAAGATCGTGAGAAATTGACAACCGTGAGAAGTTGAGAACCTTGAAAAATTAAGAACATAAGAAATTACGAACTGTAAGAAATTTATTAGTGTAAGGTGTATTTGGTAATGATGGGTGCAGGAAGCACAAATAGTTAATAAGCCAATGAACATAAAAGCCCAAATATGCATGGGCTGGAATCATGGAACAGCCCATGTGCTTATGAAATCATAAAATATTGTTTCGTTAACTTCGTGTGTAAATTAAGAAAACCTTTAAAATCAGTACGTCCGTGAAAAACAGTATCGATTGAGAAAAGAGGGGGTGTAGGAGCATCGATATCAGAGGAAAATGATCATCCCAGTTCGTTGCTTCACCTGTGGAAAGGTATTATCTTTCTTCCTCTTTTCATTCCACATGTCTCGTGCTCAATCAAAATTAATTAAACATTTTGGATGCTTTTGCGCTTTTAGGGTTTAGGGTTTTATTTTGCTAATCCTCAAATTTGTTCCTTTTCTCCGATTTAGGTCATTGGAAACAAATGGGACACCTATTTGGACCTTCTGCAGGCAGATTACAGTGAAGGGTTCGTGCCCTATCTCCTCTCTTTTATTCATAGTTTCTTTTTTAAAAGATTAATCCTTAGTTCTTGTTCTTTAGGATGATTATAGATGTTACTACTGTGTCTGAACTTGATTCACGTTAGTTGTAATATTGCTGTATTAACATTTAACGTAATGATGGATTGCAGAGATGCATTGGATGCATTGGGGCTGGTTCGTTATTGTTGTAGGCGCATGCTCATGACCCATGTTGATCTCATCGAGAAGCTACTCAATTACAACGGTAACTTCTGTTCCCTCTATTATGTTTTTTATGTGTGTTAATTTTCTACTGTTGTTATTCTCTCTGTGCTGAATTGAACTGAACTATATACATTTGGTTGCAGCGCTGGACAAGTCTGATCCCAGTTAAGGAATACCAGATAACCAAAGATGGTTCAGTGAATTCCATGCCCCGTGGACATGTACCAGTTTTTCTTCTTGTTTTTTTTTTTTTCTTGAATTAATTGTTTTTGCTACAAGCAGGGTCATGTTTTTGTGTCGGTTTAGATCAAATATGTTTGTTGTCTGTTCTTAAGAGGGGCTTTGGCAAGACACCGTTTATGTTAATTTCATATGCCTTGTTATGACAGACCAAATTTTTGAAGAATGTCGTAATTGATGCCAATGCATGTCCTAATTTTGTTTTTTTAGGAACATTGTTGTCTGATATACATTGCATGTTGCAATTTAGCCTGTGTGTACAATGCGTATAGAATTTATTTGGGATGAGTTTATGAAAAGAGACTTAATCAGCCCGAAAGTTAATATAGTATCAGACTGGCCCTTAACAGATCAAGCCTTAACACCGATTGTCTATTGTAATATATAATTTCTATGGTGAAAACAAGAAACAATAGCTAGTGTACTCAGTTTAGTTGGCACCTTAAAAGTTCACAGTTATTTTTACTCTTTCTTTTTCTCTTTCAGATTCTGTGAAGTGCTTAACACAATTTCAGTCAACCAGAGAATGTGAATTAAGAAAGAGGATGCTGTTTAATCATTTATTCCTAAAAATCTTCATTTTTTTTTTCTTCATTGTATCCATTTCAATATAGTTTCTAAACCATTAACTGTGATGAAAATAAGTTAGCAATTTTGTTCCTGTTTCAGATTCTATGAAATTTATGCGGGACTGGAGAATTTCAGTTGAATTAAATGAATTATTTTCATTTATTAAGATATATTAAAGTTTGAAAAAGAACAAATTTTAGTTTTACCCCTAAATTTAGGAACTTCAAACATATTTAATTGTTTAAAATATGTCAATTATAAGTGCTTATTCTATTTCCCATCCCATGTTCATTTTTTAATATAGGCCAGATATTTTGTTTTTAATAATTTCAAGATTTTATTGTTCTATACTGATCCATATTGGGGGAGCATGTTAGGAGAAATAGGTCAGGGGTTAGTGGAACATGGATAAATAGATTATGAATGGTTAAATATCTTTTTTCATCACAAGTTAAATGCACCAAAAAAAATTAAAAGATTCTTGTGTTGCTTTTATCCTTATATTTATTGTAGGCTTAATTTATTTTTAAAACAACTAAATTTGAAAGATTCTTTTTTACTTTTCTTTTACAACCAACGTCAATAAATCCTTAACCACACGCATATAACCAAATATGAACATTGTGATTCTCTTAAACATTCAAAGTCTCCACAATGCTACTGTATTTCTTATTTGGAAGTATCGAAATTTTTGGGAAAGAATTGAACTTGAGTTTAACACTTCGCAAGTGTATGTTGTAGAACACAGATGGGAATAAACTAGATAGTTAATTCAATAAGCGAAAGCACTTAAAGTTTTAACATATTTTTCAAGGTAAGATGAAGAATTTTTGTGAGTATTATCCTTTAGTGTGAGGTGCATGAAAGACTAATAATTTGCAATGTATGATTTTGTGAATGCGGTTGGAATTCAATCAGAAAATGTAACGATCCCCATGTGTAAGAGTGGTTGATGAACTCAAACTAAGATTTGAACCTGAAGTTCAACAAAATATCGACAAGTTGTTAAAGAGATCAAGATGAAAATGTTTTATTGATAATGATTTGAGAGAGTAATGGATAAATTGTAGTAATAACTAAAATTTGTGATGAAAATTATGACATAAGTGATGATGATAAAAATGTATAACAAAAAATAAATAATGCCTTGTATTCATATTTGCCGTCCCTTGTTCATTTTTTAATCTAGGTAAGGTATTCTGTTTTTAATAATTTTAAATTTTTATTGTTCCATATTAATCAAGATCTAGTGGAACATGTTAGGAGAAATAAATTAGGGGTTAGTGGAACATGTTAGGAGAAATAAATTATGGATGATTTTGTTATATTATTTTTATGTAGTATTTTATGAATGGTTAAATATCTATTATCACAAGTTAAATGCACCAGAAATTTTGAAAGTTGATTGTGTTACTTTTATCGTTACATCTATTATCTATTTTAGGCTTAATTTATTTTTAAAACAACTAATCTTATTGCTGGTTTCAATTCAACTACAACAATTTTTTTCCTTTCTTTTTTACAATCAACATCAATAAATATTTAACCTTGCACACATATGAACATCTCAATTTTCTTAGACATTCAAAGCCTCCAAAATGCTATTGCATTTCCTAGTTTGTAACACCGAAAATTTTGTGAAAGAATTGAACTTAAGTTTCACACTTTGCAAGTGTGTGTTTTAGAACACGAAGGTGGGGTTGAACCAAATAGTGGATTTAACAAGTGAAAGCACTTAAAACTTTTATATAGTTCTCAATGTAAGATGAAAAATTGTCGTGAGAGCATTATCCTTTATCCTGAGGTGCATAAGAGAATAATAGGTTGCAATAACCAAATGTATGGTTTCGTGAATGCGGTTGAAGTCTAACCAGAGAATGTAACGATCCCACAAAGTCAGATATTCCTTTACTGAACTTGTGTAAGAAAGGTTAATGAACTAGAGCTAAGATTTGAATGTGAAGTTTAGCAAAATGTTTACAAAGAAGACGTTGTTAGAGAGGTATAAACAAGTAGAGAGGTGAAAATATGGTCAAATATTTTTTAGTGAAGAGATTGCATATGAAGTTGAAGAGTTATTGTTAATAGTTTGAGAAAAAAAATTAGTAGTAATTAAAATTGGTGATAAAATTATTACATAAGTCATGATAATAAAATTGTATAACATAAAAATTAAATGATACGGATTAAATTAAAAAAATTTGAAATGAATATACGACTAAACAAATTATTAATAAAGTGAACATACTCATATTCATTATGAACATGAAACTTAAATAAATATTGTATTATTTTAATATAGTTTTTAAATAAAAACTAATCTAAATATTTAGTTGTTAAGTATTATTGATGGATTGATATAAAAGATGAAACTGATTACACTGCAAATTATAAATTCAAATTTAAACTGGATTACTTTAAAATTGATTTAAATATTTGGTTATTAAGAATTATTCAATCAATAAATTAGAGTAATTTAATTTTTTGTAATTTAAATTAAATTGGATTTGTTTGTCTTAATCCATACGATAACTTAGTCTGAGTTAATTTTTTCTGCAATTTAAATTGAATTATCTTTTGTCTTAACATATGGATAAAAATAGTTATATTTTTAAAAGATAAAAATAATATTATTTTATTAAAAGATGTACATATACTATAATTTATATAACAAGTTATGACACTCAAATTAAAATTACTTTTAAAGATACATACTTTTATTTTATATTTTCAAGGTTTATTTTCGTTTATATTTTTTAAAGCAAGCCAAAATAACATGTCAGTCAAAACTAAGGCTAGACTAAAAAACACACAAAGAAAGAAATAATTGTTGGTTATTCGAAATTGTAACTAATATAATTTTAGATAAATATTCGAGAGACATTTTATTTATGGAATGATCATAGTTAAATTTGCAGTTAATCTCTATTTGAATGTAAAATCCTAATTATAAATTACTATGGAGAGCACGTGCACATATATGTCCACTTTTGAACATTCCACTTTTACATTGTGATTATAAAAAAGATGAAAAGTTGATTATTCTAATTATTATTAAAATAAAATGTTATTAAATTTTATAAAAAAATATTTTAAAAAATAACTATTAAAAAAATAGATATGAAATCGAGAAGATAAAATAATTTAAATTAATAAAAGTGAAATGGATAAAAGAAAAAAATTACATCACCAATCTAAAAAATAATCTTATATATGCATGTACAGATACACTGAGATATATGTTCAATAATAAACTCCAACAATAAAATCATCATATGTATATTATGTGTATCAGGGGTTAATAAAATCTTCTTATAAAATGTGTGTTTGATTAGTTTTTCTAATTTTTTTTCTTAATTTTAAACTGTGTTTAATACTAATAATACTAGACATTTTGGACAAAGAAAATTTGAATCAAATAGGTTTGGTTTCCCTCCGCAATTCTTCAATTGTTTTGTTTACGTGGCACATGGCGATTGGTCTTGACCAGGTTAACGTTACAAATTTAATAGACTCAGTGTATCTCACCCAAGAAGTTTGAGGTTGAATTTGGGCACAATCCATTTACCTTCATTTTTTCGCTCCCTAATTCTTCTCTTCTCATTACTTCCTTCCAAAGAGTATAATGAAGAAGACAAGTCGCCGATCTAAGCAATCGAGTCCAGTTCATGCCCCAACTTCAGAGTCGAACGAAAAGCAAATCTACGAGGAGAGGATTCGCAGTCTCGAAACAGAAAATAAAGCATATCAGGTTTGTCATCTCTTTAGTACCGATAAATTGCTTGTTATAAGATCTGATTTATCATATGTTTGTTCTTAGCAAGTTGATTGAGTTTAGAATCAGTGTTGCGTTTGTATCGGAATAAGTTCATGGTTCTTGATTTTGAAATGGAATCATCTGTTGCTGGAAAGTTTCGAGTCATAGGAAGTTATTTCTTCAATTGATTTTTCACAACCTTTGTAGTGATTATGTTGTTGATCTGATAATATTTTAATGAATCGGTTATTTGACAGAGTTATTACTGCTGAATTTGTGACTTGTGATGTTGAGTTGATGTTACTGTTAACTTGCTGTTTTGATTGCAGATTGAGATTGCTGAACTAAGGCAACAACAACTGGGGAGTGATTCGTCGGCTTCGAAGAATGGAGTTGAAAAGCTTAAGCAGGAGTATCTTCAGAAGCTGAACTTGCTAGAAGATCAGGTTTTTTTTGTTTGTTTGCGTGTGGTAGAATGGAATTGTTTTTGTTGGGGTGGCTGTGATTTGAGGTTTGTTTTCAATATCCTGCTGTTACAGGTTTCTGAATTGAAGATGAAACTGGGTACTCGGTCCCAGTTTTCAACTCAAAGAAAAAGGGTCGATGAATCAACTAAGCAGTTGCAATTTGAGATTCAAGGTTTGAAGGCTCAAAAGGTGTCATTTCTTTTGTGGATGAATTATTCTATAAAGTGTTGCTTTCGTTCTTATTCGTCCCTCTTTTACTTTGGATATCAAATCAACCTATGTTTGCGTACAGGTTCAACTGCAATGTAAAATCAAATTAGAGTCTGTGCAATTTAGATTATCCAAGGCTCTACTTGAAAAGGAGATTCTTCAGGTTTCTGTTACATTCTCTTGCGTCCAAAATTTTGAATGATTTACGATTTCATTGATAAAAATAGTTTTTTTTTTTTTTTTTTTTTTTTTTTTTTTTTTTTGTTGGGTTTTTTTTTTTTTTTTTTTTTTTTTCCCATTTTTTTTTTTTTTTTTTTAAATTTTTTTTTTTTTTTTTAAAAAAAATATTTTTTTTTTTTTTTTTTTTTTTTCTTTTAATTGATTGATGGGATACATATTTGATTAGTATTTTCCTCCCAGTTAGCCTTTTTATCTTATGAAATATGTTCATGTATGATTAGCTTAAGAAAGATGGAAGGAGGAACGAAATCAAGACCCAAAGTTTGCTGGATTCAAATGAGAGGCTTAAAATGGTTGGTTCTTTGAATTATCTGTGCTTTTATGACCTTTTATTTGTTTTGGTCGCTGCTATATGCCCATTGTTTTTCTTTCGGTAATTACTTTTCTCTCCATATCTTTTTGTCAGGTATTGCAGCGGAAGACAGAGGAAGCTTTTGCTGCTACTAAAATTTTAAAAGACATGATAGCAACTCGAAAAGCTATTTCACACAAATCAGCTGGTTAGGAGACCTGAATACCTCTTTCGTTTTTATTTGATTTGTGTTGGCCCCATCACATTTATGACCTCTTTTATTGCCGGTTTTCATGTAGGTGCTAGAAGTAGAAATGATAAACTAATTCAGGTAATTTTAAATCACTTGAAAATTCTTGTTCATTGGTCCTGTTGATGAGGGCTGCGTGGTTAAGTTTTGCTGACTGATGACATGTTTTACCAACTCCTGCTTATTTCCTTACAACTTTGGCTGAATCTTTCTCATATCCTTAGGGCAGGCTCTTTATTAGGCTCTTTATTAGTTTGCCTGAAACTTGTTTGTGGGTCCTTGTCTCTGTATTTCACTGGGTGCTGTATGGTCATATGTTGTGCTGAATTGTAACACATTTTACCTCCCACGCCTTTCCCTTAGGCTCAATCTTGCTCATAATAGATCCTGCATTATAATGTCTTTATTTGCTTCATTATTGAGGTTCGTGACCCGTTTTGTAGATTTTATCCAATATTATATTGTCCATCCTCTATTTTCTTCAAATTTGTAGTATAGATTTATGGTCTGCTGCAGAATGTTATTTTTTATTTTTTGAACTTAATCAGTGGTTTCTTCCTTTTGAAAATGTATATTGAATGGATTTGATTACTGTTTTGTAGCAGTGATCTAATTTATTAGTTAGCTCAACATACTAAAATATCATCAAAATGTGGCTGGTGCAGGATGCCGAAGAAGAACTTGATGTGACAACTAAGTTACACAAGTTATGTTCACAATATGAATCCAAAGTGGAAAAGTAAGTCCTTTGTCATTTCTCTCGTTTTTTTTTTTTCTTATGGCCCGTTTTCACATGTCTTTCAAATGTTCAACTCTGTTGTTCATTTCATATTTTATTGACTTTGTAAGGATGAAATTTACTTCTAATGTGGCAAAATTGATTACTAAACACTGTTTGAAAGCACAATGGTGTGTGTTTATGTATGTTTCTTTTGCTATAATTAATATTGTATATGGTAGGAATTTTACATGACAACAAGTGTAAGCGAAAGTGATGTGAACTCCATTTGCACAAGTGCTGACTTAGGATCTTTAGGGATAGAACCTTGTAGGAAACTTGAAAAATTAGTGAAAAGGTGAAGTGGAAAGTGGTTGAAATTCTAGTTTGGACAGTAGTTTAGATAAGTTGATATCTCGAGCTGTAGAACTCCAATTGAGGTGATTCCAAAACGACGTGAAAGTTCACGTTCTGAACTTTAATTTAGGCTTAACAATCACTAGTTTTTGTGTGAGTTGAATGAGAGTTATGACCATGAGATAAATTTGGGTAGAATTGGGTTTTCTGAATATGGGTGAAGAAGTAAGAACAACAAGTGAATATAAAAGGTGGAAGGAAAGAATCATTCTTTCCAAGGGAGGCAACACACAAAGGATGGGAAAGTCTTTTGATACAGTCAAGGAATTCTTGAATCACTCAAGAACATAGAAAAATAAAGAGATAAAACTCTAATATTTCTGAATAAAACTCAACTTGTTTTCATTGATTAAAATGATTGAGCTTATATAGAAGCTTAAGCCATCAAAATTAGAAAAGATCCATTAATTGCAATTACTTTCCACTTAAGCTAATAATGATCTCACTATTTAATTACCGATTGTAACTAAAATTGTGGTAACCCAAAAGTTATCCAAAAATATTCAGTTTTGCATCCTCTTGATCTCCAAAAGGTTGATGACTAAGTTGTCAATTGGGCTTTTATTACAACTTGAAATAAAACCAAACTAAAGTCCATTAATTGATTAATCCAAAACATAATTTGGTCGGCCAATTCTACAAAGGATTGAGCCATTGTTTAAACAAACTAATAACTTGAAAAATTACAGTAAAGTGGCGTGTTAATCCTTCTCCATTTGGGTCATGATGTAATTCACAACCTTGGTATTTTCTTCTTGAAACTTGGGCTTCAACAAAAATCTTGTCACCTTTTTCTTCTACCTGATTGGATTCACATCAAACAATCCAGAAGTTTGAGTAGTGAAAAAACTTATTTAACTATATGGAAGCTAGCACAAGTGTTTCAGATTTTACATGCCTTTAGTATGATATGATATGACTCTAATGCTAGCATATATTTTGGCTTGAAATGTCTAAAATATAAGTTAGGGATTAACATTGTATCCATGTAGTTCATTTTTCCAACATCGAATCCTTGTTTAGTTCAGGTTTGAGGAGGAATATCCGTACTAAACGTTCCTAATTCTATGCTGCTACTATTTTTGAGTCAGCCATATAATTCTGATTATATGATTTGTGAAACAATCTTTTTCATGTCTCATTTTTCCGAGTAGGCTAGTATTTACTAGGTGCTTTATTAGTATCTGCATGAACAGTATAGAACTGAATAGCTTCTTTTCTTTAAGAGCATTCAAAAGATTTCGGATTGATGTTAACAAAATTATATAATTTTGGTTATGTCTCACCATAGTTTGCTTGCAAGAGTATTCCTGTCAGTATAATTTTTGTGAAATGCATATAAAGAGCCCTATTCTAACAATTTGACGTTGTCAGGATGGCTGGAGAAATTGTACAGCTGAAGGAAGAAATTGAGATGCTTAGGCAGGAAAAATCAGGGTGAAAACCGTTACTCAATTTTCTTTTGCATTACCATATAGTCCCCTTACTTAATATTTTGTTTGAAATTTTTGTTACTTCAAGGCCTGAGTTACAGGAGGAAGAGTATGACAACTTGGAGAAAGATCATGACATTCATGATCTGAAAGAGCAAATGAGCAGCCTTGATTGTCTACTTAGGGAATTACAATCGCGAAAGGAAAAGATTGATGTCAAGGATAAGAAGCAGGTGAGTCATTGACATCAAATTAGAACTGTACTAGGATATGCCAAGTTAAAACAAACAATTTAGTATGGACATTTAAAAAAAAAAATATTAAATACATTGTTAATTTCTTACACTGTCAACATCTTATCAGGGAAACCTGGTTCTGTCTCATCTCTCTGAAGAGACTAGTGACAAGACAAAAGTGGGTACACCTGAAATGAGTAGTGCAAGTGAAAATAGTGTTAAGACGGAGAGAACAACTGGAGGGCTCTGTTGTTCATGCAGTAAGAAGTCGTTGTGCAAGACCAACAAATGTAAATGCCGATCCAGCGGTGGGAGCTGTGGAGCATCATGTGGCTGCACTCGTTTTAAGTGCACAAATAGGGAATCAAACCAATCAGCAGGAAACGAACCACTAAAATCAAATAACACAGAATGTTCTTTGGACGAAGATGGAAGTGTGATTGCTTCTGAATGTGCTAAACTACTCCAAAGTGCACTTGTTCAGAAACCAGCTAGTTGCAAGGACAACCCGGTGCCCATAAAGAAGCCATTACGTGACATTCAGAACTCCATGGTATTCTACATCTAAAGCTCTTTGCATTTAATAATATCTAATTTGATGACCAGACTCAGATTTTCGTATTTTACATTTATATATGTAACAGTTTTCCAACTAGCTTACTATGCCATTGGACAATATGTGATTACAGGTGAGATTGGACGATCAAAAGCAGGGAAAGAAAAAGAAAGCGCGAAAACCAGTAATTCAGTTAGTCACCAGGGACCCAATGTCTTCCCCTCCAGAAAATAGCAGCAGTACAGAGAGTGATCCAACTAGGTTTGACAAGATGGCAAAACCAGATACAGAGAATGATTCTGGCCAGTCAAATGAATTGGCTGCATCCATTACTAATGCACCTGGATTTCGTCGTTTAAGAAATCCGTCCCGACAAGCCAAATTTGTCGTTGGGAAAGAAAAGTTTTAGCAGCTGCAAGCATTCCTTTGTTCTTCCAGAGCGTTGAAAAATCATGCCAATGCTGAATTGACATTCCTTTGTTCTTACTGAGCGTTGAAAAATCATGCCAATGCTGAATTGACGGGTGCGGTTAGGTTGTTAATTTGGATCCTTTTTAACTCCATAATAACGTGGTTTCCTTAGAGATCTCATGGAAATTAAAATTAGTGGAGGAGTCATATAGCTCCTATTTTTAAGGTTTTTCTTACATTCATTGTTTGCTTTTCTATTGTATGAAACCGCGAGTGTAATGATAAAAAATTCCTTGTGATAAGACAGTCAGAGGCATCTAATTTGGTTTACTAACCAAGTGCTCCCTGATGTCTTGATTAACTTGTATCATATACTTTTTTAAAGGCATTTTACAATGAAATATAATTTTGTTTTGGTTTGTATTTATTTGCCCATATTATTATTACCGTGTTTTATCGGAGAAGGGAAATGTAGGAAAAAACGTAGCGAAACTAGAAAAAAACAAAGATGAGAAATAATATGAAAAATATACTGTTGAAAAAAAAATAATCGCAAAAAAATAAAATTAAAAATCATTTGAGATTATTTCACTTTAAAGAAGAAAAATAAAAGCAAATTATATGATTTGATAATAATAATAATTTTTATAATAATAATAATAATAATTGCTAACTTTCAAAAATTCATGTTTATTTTGATGATAATGTATTCACGTGAATACTTGACGTCTGATGGCTGAAGATGACTTGATTTCATTAAAAGCCATAAAATGTAAGATCATTAGAAGTGTCACGATTTTATTTTGAAACTACTACATATTCAGAAAACCTGACTAATTTGCATATAAAGCTTAATGCTCTTACATACACTTCAAATACTCAAAGCTATCATCTTGGTAGATTCCAAAATTACGCGTTGCAGGATCTTTGGCATGTGTAATTATTCCAAGTTTTTGGGATTGGCTTTCCATGACACACGTTGAGAATAAATATCACGACAATCAGAACAGTCTTCACTCCATTTCAAGTTTTTTCATCCAATACTCAATTTGGCTGGCAACACATGCTGACCCGGTGGAGCCGTAAGAGACAAATTTCTGGATCGCATTTTCTACTCCAAGAAAATCATACACATCCTCTTCAAAAACTGGATTTATACTTCTGAGCTCATCAAGACTTAAGTCCAACAGTTGGCAGTTCTTAAGTGTACATAAAGCAACAGATTTTCCAGCGATATCATGAGACGTTCTAAATGGCACACCCTGAAAATGTGAAAGAAAAAGAAAGAATGAGGCTTGCACGACTAATAGAGGATAAAAGATAAGTCGTAATTTAAAAATTAGAAGTTATTAGTAAAAGAGAAAGAATGATACAGTTGGAACATAAAAGCAAGCAGAGCCATGGCACAAACGCACGATGACTTGCGACAGAACCATCACACTTCTACTTAATTTTGACAATGACTAAACAAAAGAAGAAGAATTATTATAATCAAACCCAAACTTGGACAATGCAAATTGCTATTAATATCTTGCTTTTCAGTCAACAAATTTGTATAGCAGAAACATAGTTAACTCAGAGAAGGCAAACCAGTAAATGGGACTGACCTTATTAACAAGATAATCAGCTAGTGTGGTTGCATCAAGATGACCAGCAGGTAATGCCTTTTGTATTCTTTCGAGATTGAAGGAAATATTGAGAGCAAATTCTGCTGATACCTCAAGCATCCCCAAAATAGTTTTCACGCTGTCAAATACTGGTTCTTTGTCTTCCTACTTCCACAAAGGAACTTTTTTTAGTGAATCCCAGACAAAAAAAAAAAATGCAGAAATAAAACAAATGAACTAAAGAACAAACCATGAAAGAAAACATGCAATTCAAGAAAAGTTACACTTTTTATTTTTTACTTTTTAGCTACCTGCAAGTCACGGTTGTAAGCGTGAGGAAGACCTTTGCACAATGTGAGAAGAGTAACCAGGTCCCCTATGACTCTGGCAGATTTCCCACGAACAAGTTCCATGGGATCTGGATTCTTTTTCTGAGGCATAATACTACTTCCAGTTGAAACAGAGTCGCTTGGTGTGATAAATCCAAATTCCTCTGAAGCCCACAGCACCCACTCCTCACCAAGCCGAGAAAGATGCACAGCTGTGATGGCATTTGCAGAGAGAAACTCCAGTACAAAATCTCGGTCCGAAACTGCATCTATACTATTTAATATAACAATATAAAATCAGTTAGCATATCACATAAAGGGATGCATATAAAAACTTGACACCAATTACATAGATTGACTTCACATAAAATAAAATGAAGTGAAATACCTATTCCTCAAGGGAGCCGTAAATCCTAAAGCTTCTGAAGTCATGAATCGATCTATGGGAAGTCCTGTACCAGCCAAGGCACAAGCCCCTAAGGGGCAGAAATTCATCCTAGCTCTACAATCTACCAAGCGCCCAGCGTCACGCTCAATCTGCATAATAAATAATAGTTCTAAAACTATACCCAAAATCCAGATCGCCTCCTTAATTAAGTGAATGCATAAATCAGATAGAACATACATTTTCAAAACAATAACAACGTTAAACACATCATATACACAGTGCTGACATAAATAACAACACCATTGAGTGTTGAATCCCTCTCCTCTTCTATTATTAACATGAGATATCTTAAAGTTGGCAAGACACATACACTTGATTAACAACACTGTTTTCTAAAGAAACTCCACACTACTCAACATCAATTTGTCATCTAAAATCTATCAAGTCTTGAAAATCATTTCGGAAACAAGTACTACAATATTAGAAAATACAAGAAAACTTTTCGAAAGTAGTAAAGAAAGAAGGCCTAAACTACGATCAAACCTCCTCAACATAAGCCAAGAGAAGATGCTGCAGCAAAACGGGCTGCGCGCGCTGCAAGTGAGTGTAACCAGGAACAATGAGACCCTCGTTCCTCAAAGCCAGGGTCAGCAGCGACACCTGAAGCTGCTTCATACTCACGAGGATCCCGTCGATGGCGTCGCGGCACCAGAGGCGAAAGTCAGTCTGAACCTGATCGTTCCTACTCCGAGCGGTGTGGAGCTTCTTCGCAGGCTCACCGATCATGTCGGTGAGCGCAGCCTCGATGTTCATATGCACGTCCTCTCTATCAGCTCTCCAACTGAACTCTCCATTTTCAATGCGCCGCTCTATTTTCTCCAAACCTTCGAGAATGGAGTCTCTGTCGCTCTCGCTTATCAAACCCTAAACAAAGAATAGTGAGTGCTTCACTGAGCGTCGAATTGGAAGCGTAAAAGATTTCGTGACTGACCTGGTGAGCGAGCATTGACGCATGCGCTCTGCTTCCCTTTATGTCTTGCTTGTAGAGCTGTTTGTCGAAGGAGATCGACTCCGTGAACCTCTCCACGGCGTCGGTTACGCCCTCCTTGAACCTCCCGCCCCAGAGCTTGGCCTCCTTGGCCTGGGCCTGGGCTTGGGCTTGGGCCGGAGACGGTCCCGTTCTTGGCGTGGCGATTCTGCGTGGAGGAAATGCACAGTAGGAGGGAGTTGTGGAGAAGGAGAAGCGAGAGGAGGAAGAAGGTGCGAAACTTGAGTTCGACTGCATAAGCGGAGATGGAGAAGCTGTGAAAACCATGCCGAACTTCAGATTTCAGGGTTTCTGCAACTGCAGAAGTTTCTACTTTACTCGTAAAAGATTTATACATATAAATATATATATATATATATATATAATATATATATATATATAATATATATATATATATATATATATATACACACATGCATATTAATATTATTTTTCTAAGAACTATTTGTTTATAACTCACCAGCGTATCGTTGATCTAATTATTAGTATAGGAAAAAATGTAAGAGAAAAATACTTCATTAAATATTATTAGTTAGGTTTTTATCTTTTTTATAAAAACTATTTATTAAAAAACTAAAGGATGATTTATATTTCTGGAAAATAAATGATAATTTATAATTTTTTTTTAAATTATATAATATATATATATATATATATATATATATATATATTTTTTTTTTTTTAATTTAAAAAATATATCTCTTCTTAAAAGACTAATGAACCCATTTAAAAGTTCCATGAGAGGGGGAAACATTGTAACAAAGCCTTCCAAACATTTTGCTCTTGAAAGGATCTAATATATCAGACACCAACGATTACGGAGAAGTATCCTCGTTTTCATGTCTTGTTTCTCTCTTAGCTAAATTTCTTTAACCGCCAACTAATAAAATTGCAGTTATTCTAATTAGACATTCTGGGATTCCTTAATTTCTTAATCTTTATACTACCTATTGGTTTCATTTATCTTCATCATCAAGGTGTAATCTCAATGGATTAAATGTGTCTGATCGTTACACAAAATAAAAATGTTGCATAGAGCCGCAACAAGTGCATATTCATGGTGGTGGGCGAGCCACATCAGGACAAAACAATCAAAATGGCTGGAACAAAGTCTCCAAGGTATTATATAGCTTCATGCTTTTCTCTCTTAGTTTTCAATTATCTATCATCAATTCAATCAAAACATATAATATTTTTATTCAACAAAATAGTAGGTCTCTATTGATAATATTCACATTTTCATTTCTCTGGATTTCACAAACCCTTATTAATCATTTAGAAATGATGCAGATTTCCACATATAAACACTTGCCCCCTTTTTATATGTTCACCATTTTCTGATTAGAAAAATGAAGAAACAAGGTTTGTAATGTGAAATAAAGGACAACAACACTACAATGGCCTGATTCATATATACATTGATGACATGAAGAACAAGAAGCAGAAAAACACAGATGATAATCACATAACTCTCACAACTCCAACCCACATTTCTTATTGCATTACTCTGTAAAATAACAAACAAATAACTTTGTGAATATGCATACAAAAATTCAACAGATATGGAGAATGTGGTGGCCGAAACTCTCAACATCATTCATAATGAAGGAGAGTCATTTACCCAAAGGGCAGAAATGTACTATAGGAAAAGGCCACAGCTGATAGGTTATGTAGAAGAAGTCTATCGAGCTTATAGAGCATTGGCACAGAGATATGATCATATATCAAAGGAACTTCAAAGTGCCAACCGCACCATTGCCACTGTTTTCCCAGAACAAGTCCATTATGGAATAGATGAGGATGATAGTGAAGAAAGTTTCCCTGGACCAAAGTCATCATCATCATCATCATCATCTCAAGACCCCATCAATCAAATACCAAAAAAGGGCATTCCTAAACCTCCAGATATACCAAAGGATTTTAGAAAACAATGTCCAGTTAGGAAGATTGCTAACTCTGCAAAATCTCCTCCAATTAGTCCTACTTCAGGTCTGACTACGGCTGAAGCACTAACAGCAGTTGACAAGCTTCAGAAAGAAATTTTGGCATTGCAGACTGAGAAAGAATTTGTTAGGATCTCGTATGAGCATTCCTATGAAAAGTATTGGAAAATTGAAGACAAGATTACAGAAATGCAGAGAAGAGTTTGCAATTTTGAAGACGAGTTTGGCATTAATAATATCATAGAAGATAATGAAGCACGAGCTTTGATGGAAGCAACTGCTCTAAATTCATGCAAAGAAACCCTGCTTATGTTGCAAGAGGTAAAGGCACAATCATCTGAAGAGGCTAAAGAATCGTATGAAATTATTAAGGAAGCTCAAGGCAAGCTTAAAATCCTCAAAGATTGGTTCTTTTCTGAAGATAAAAGTGAACGAGACCCAAAAAGCACAGAGGAAGAAGATATGTTTAGCATGGAAAAAGAAATGCATGAGTGTGAAGTTGGTGAAAAGCTTGAGAAAGATTCAGGTAGTTCCCTCACTCTGGTAGAAATGGCTGACAAGATTGATGACCTTGTAAATAAGGTTGTTACACTAGAAACTGCAGTCTCTTCTCAGACTGGCTTAGTTAAGAGACTGGTATCAGAAGCAGAAGAACTTCAAAAAATTACACTCATGTTGGAAGAGGACGAGGAAAAGCTGATAGAAGATACAGAAGAAACCAGAAAGAAGCTGGAAGAAGTTGAAGAAAAGTTGAGGACAGCTAAAATTCTCAATCAAAGAGTCAAAATGCAAGAGAACAGCCTCCAAAGACTCTTTACTAGGGCTAGTTTTGAGCATGAACATCTTTCAGGAAAAATAAATAATGTGAAGCACGATGAGGAGGGAGAGAACTTGCTACTTCACAAAAACAGAAGTGCATCAGATGTAGAACTAAAAGAGGAGTCTGAAAAACCAGGTGATGATAACACAGAAACCAAGAAGGATCTTAAGACTAAAAAGAAGAAAAAGGATGATTATAGTGTGAATCTTGGTTATGTTAGAAATGAAGATAACAAGGACAATTTGAATAAAAGTATTGGTTTAATGATTGAAAAGGATCTTAAGA
>Ga0214544_1007467_pt1 | contig 19156 bp, 21 predicted proteins | sample CNSS3metaG_FD_160074 | JGI IMG/M metagenome (GOLD analysis project Ga0214544, IMG submission 160074) | Root nodule microbial communities from cowpea collected in UCLA plant growth center, Los Angeles, California, USA - CNSS3 | ecosystem: Host-associated > Plants > Roots > Nodule | place: USA... | reverse complement strand
CACGGGCCATCGCCTTTGCGAGACCGAGCACGCCAGCCTTGGCCGCCGAATAATGCGGGCCGCCAAAGATTCCGCCGCCGCGCTGGGCCGAAACCGAGGACATGCAGGCGATCGATCCGGACTTGCGTGCGCGCATGTGCGGGATCACCGCCTGGGAGAGGAACAGAATGCCCTTGAGATTGACGTCCTGAATGCGATCCCAATCTGCCGGCGAGATATCCAGGAACTTGACCGGCTGGGTGATGCCGGCGTTGTTGATGAGAATATCGATGCCCCCGAAGGCTTCCATCACGCGAGCGACGGCCTGCTCGCAGGATGATTTATCGGCGACGTCGCATCGCAGCCCAATGTGGGACGTGCCAAGCGACGCCGCGGCGTCCGCCGCCGCGCTCGCGTCAACGTCGAGAATGGCGACGCGGGCGCCCTCGGCGGCGAACCGCCGTGCCGTGGCAAGCCCGATGCCGCGCGGCGATGCCGCGCCCGAAATGATGGCCGCCTTAGTGCTGAGCAGCATCAGTTCCTCCCGCGAATTTTTTCCCTTGGCAGGCCAAGAATGAACCGCGGAGGCGCAGCAGACAAACGCACAGTTGTCACGGATCGATGAATCTGGTTCACTTATGGAATGCTGTCGAATGTCCCGATATCGGCAATTCGCGCCTTTGAAGCCGCTGCTCGCACGGGATCATTCCGTGATGCCGCGAATGAGCTTCACCTGACGCCGAGTGCGGTCAGTCATGCGATCCGCAAGCTGGAGGACACGCTCCGCACCGTTCTGTTCGAACGCAGCGCGCGATCAGTGCGGCTCACGCCGGCCGGCGAAAATCTGATGCGTCACACGGGAGCGGCCTTCGATCAGCTTCGCCGTGGCCTCGAGGAAGTCGCCGCGCGCGGACCACAATTGGTGCGCGTCCATTCGGCACCTAGTTTTGCTGCGCAATGGCTGGCACCACGCCTCGCACAATTTTTCGCCGCCTATCCGAAGCTCGAAGTGCGGCTGGCTGCGAGCACGGACTACGCTCGCTTCAGCAACGATGATTTCGATATCGATATCGTCTACGGGCCGCCGCGCGCGGAGGGCGTGGAGGTTGTTCCTCTCCCCGAGGAGACGGTCACCCCGCTCTGCTCCCCTGCTCTCGCAAAATCGATCAGGAAGCCTGCCGACCTTCTCGATCAGACGCTGATCCGCTCCGACGTGAAGCAGGTGCAATGGCACCAATGGTTTACCGCCAACGGATTGGAAGCCCCCGCCCTGCACGGCATGAGGTTTGATCGCAGCTTTCTGGCAATCGCAACGGCAGCGGAGGGATTGGGAGTAGCGTTAGAATCAACGCTTCTGGCCGAACGCGAACTGGCGAGCGGGCGATTGGTTGCGCCGCTGGCAGGACGCGCCAACGATATCCGCTACGTCGGCCATCGCCTGATCTACCCGCGCGCCAGCCGACAGAGATCTGCGGTACGAGCCTTTGCAGATTGGCTCATGGCGCAACTCGATGGCGAACATGCCATTTCCCCGCGCTGAAGTTCTTCGCAGCACGTTCGATAGGATACACGCCGGCGAAAGAGCAGCGACGGGCCCCTAGTCGGGATAAAACCTGCTCCAATCGATGTGAATGGCCAACTCAAAAATCATGGGAGAGGCGTGAACTTCAACTGGCTGAGCGGCGCGACCTTGTCGGTGCGTGTCATCTTAAACTCGGTGCTCGGACCGAGCCACTTGTCCCAGAGTTGGTTGATCTCGCCGGCCCGGTCCATCGCGAGTAGGGTCTCGTTGATCTTCGCGAGCAGCGCCGGCTCGTCCTTCTTCATGCCAACGCCGATCGGCTGCAGGACCATCGGCTCCTCGATCATCTTTAGCGGCTGCCCGGCCTCCTTGGACTGGTTCACGAGCTTGGTAATGGTCATGGTATTCGCGACCATTCCGACGGCCTTGTTCTGTTGAACCGCCATGAAGGCCGAACCAGTATCGACGAAAGTCAGCGGGTCGGATTCGTTCATCTTGATCGCGAGTTCCGACGTCGATCCCTTGGTCGACGCCAGCCGCTTGCCCTTGAAGTCGGCTTTGGCGGTCCCGGGGTCGCTCGCCTTTACTGCCAGCATTTCCTTGGCGATATAATAAGGATCGGAAAACTGGATCTGCTCGGCACGTCCCAGCGTGTAGGCGAGGTTCGCCACCGTGATGTCGACGTGACCGAGCTTGACCTCGGGCACGCGCGCCTCGACCGAGAGCGGAGTGATCTTGGCGACAACGCCCCAGCGTTGGGCGATGGCCTTGCAGAGGTCGACGTCAAAGCCGACCATCTCACGCGTCTTGGCATCAGGGGCCGCAAACGGTGGTACGTCCGCGAAGGTTCCGCAGCGCAGTTCCTTGCGCTGCGTGATGTCCGAGAGCTGGTCGGCGCACGCCATCGACGCGATCCCGGCAAGGCCTGTGAGCGCTGCCACCAAGCCGATCGAACGGTTCTTGAAAGACATTCGTACTCTCCTTCTGGTTGATCACATCAAGGCAATATGGTCATCGGGTGTGCAGGTCCGATAGGAAGCGCTGTGCACGCGGATGCTGTGGTGAGCGGAAGAAGTCGCCCGGAGCTCCCGTCTCGAGCACCCTTCCGGCGTCCATGAACCAAACACGGTCGGCGACATCGCGCGCGAAATTCATCTCGTGGGTCACGCACATCATGGTCATTCCATCACGTGCAAGCCTGCGCATGACCGAGAGCACCTCGCCCACCATCTCCGGATCGAGCGCGCTGGTCGGTTCGTCGAACAGCATCGCCGGCGGCTCCATGGCGAGCGCTCGCGCGATTGCGACGCGCTGCTGCTGTCCACCGGAGAGCTGGGCGGGGTAGTTCTGCGCCTTGGCCGAGAGGCCTACGCGGTCCAATAGCCGAAGCGCCGTTTCGCGCGCGTCGCTGCGTTTGACGCCGTTCACCTTCATCGGTGATAGCATGACGTTGTCGAGCGCGCTCAGGTGCGGAAACAGGTTGAAGCTTTGGAAGACGAAGCCGATGCGGCTCCGGAGGTGGTTCAGCGCGGAGCCACGCAGCTTGGCGTGGACGTCCTTGCCCTCGAACAGCACCGAGCCGGACTGGATTTCCTCGAGCCTGTTGACGGTGCGGATCAGCGTCGACTTGCCCGAACCGGATGGCCCGCAGACCACTACCACCTCGCCTTTCTTGACCTCGGCGTTGACGTCGGTCAGCGCGGCGAGCGCCCCAAAGAACTTGTGGACAGCGATGAATTTGATCATCGGATCGGCATCTCCGGATGGTGTCTCACGGGACATGGTCATGCCCCTGATGCGCTTGCGGCTGTGGCAGGCATTGCAGACTCGGCAGCCACGCTTGCGGTTCGGCGCGCGGCAATCCGCCGCTCGATCATGTTGATGGCCTGCGTCAAGCTCCAGCAAACGATGAAGTAGCTGATGGCAAGGATGAAGTAGACTTCGAACGGCTTGGTCAGCAAGCGGTTGTTGATCTGGCCGGCTGCAAAGGTGAGCTCCGGGACGTTGATGATGTAGCCGAGCGTGGTCTCCTTGATGGTGGAAACGAACTGGCTGAGGATGCTCGGGATCATGTTGAACAGCGCCTGCGGCAGAATCACGTAGCGCATCGCGCCGAGATGGCTGTGTCCGAGCGCGCGGGCGGCGTCCATCTGACCTTGTGGCAGCGCCAGAATGCCGGCACGCACAATCTCGCTCAGGAATGCGGCTTCATAGCCGACCAGCGTGACCAGCATGGTCGCGAAAGCCGGTACGCTATGACCGATCAAGAGCGGCAGCACGAAATAGACCCATAGGATGATCAGCAGCAGCGGCACGCCGCGGGTGATGTAGACCATGGCCATGACCGGCCAGCGCAGCGCGCGCCACGGCGACAGGCTGGCGAGTGCCATCGCTACGCTCAGCGGAAACGCCAAAGCAATGCCGAGGACAGAGAGAATGAGGGTGGCCGCGATGCCGCCAAGCGGGCCGTTCGGATACTGGCCGACGAGCAGCAACAGCCAGTTGTCCCTGACGATATCGATCATGCTCGGGAGCAGCGACATGATCAGACCGCTCCGGCCATGCGGCTGCGCTGCTCGAGATAGTGACCAAGCCACATCAGCAGCAGCGAGCAGACGAGGTAAACGATCGTGGCAATCAGATAAGTCTCGAACGGTCGAAAACTCTGGTTCTCGACCTCCTTGACGGCGTGGGTGAGCTCGGCGACGCCGATCGCCATCGCAAGACTGGAGTTCTTGAACAGCGAGACTGTATGGTTCACCAGCGCCGGCATCGCGTTGCGAACCGCCTGCGGCAGCAGGATGTAGGTCATTGCTCCGACGTAGCTATGCCCCAGGGCACGGGCGGCTTCCCACTGCCCCCTCGGCACGGCGCGCAGACCGGAGCGTTGATCTTCGCTGAAATACGCAGCCTGACACAACCCCAGAGCAACGACCGCAAACACCGCTTCGCCATTGTGATCGCCGAGCCACATCTGAACGGAGCCTGGCAGCAGGCTCGAAATGCCGAAATACCAGAGCATGAGCTGCACCAGCGTCGGCACATTGCGGTGGTAGGAGACGTAGATCGCGACAAAACCGCTGGCAATCCGGCCCGGAAGCATCCGGACCGCAAGAAGGATCATTCCGAGACTCATCGCCAGCAACCATGAGCCAATAAAGATGATAAAGGTCATCTTCACCCCATGGACCAGCATCCGGCTGAACTCCGGATTGAGCAGGACGGCCATGAGGTCGAAACCCTTCATCGCGCGCCCCTCATCTAGGTCGGGAGAAAGGGTTTTGGGGAGCCCTCGGGGCGCGTGGTCGACAGGCCACCCGGCACCTGCAAGGTCGGAGTGATTTCGATGTAACCCACATTCACCGCTACGGGAGCCGCGATCGCAAACGCGATCGCATCGGCAATGTCCTTTGCCTCGGGCAGCTCAAAGCCTTCGATGAAGTTCGCGCGTGTTTCGGCGCTGTCGCCGTGGACATGGGCGAAGATATCGGTTGCAACCCGGCCTGGGCAGATCTCCGTGACGCGCACGCGCTTGCCGAAGCAGTCGATCCTGAGCTGACTGGTCAGCATGCTGACGGCCGCCTTGGTCGCGTGGTAGCTTGAATTGCCCGCGAAGTTGTAGGCGCCGGCGATCGAGGTGATGTTCACCACGTGACCGCGATCGCGCTGAGCCATGCCCGGCACGAGCAGGCGGCAGAGATGCAGGATCGCGCGCAGGTTGACGTCGACCAGGAGATCGATGTCCTCCGCATCCGCCTGAAGAAATTTCTTCGGCCGGTCGACGCCCGCGCTGTTGACGAGCACGTCGACTTCGATGCCCTGAGCAAGCTTGCTGATAGCCGCGATATCTCTGACGTCGACCGCGTGCGGGATGCAGCCGGTGCGATCGGCCAAAGCTCTCAGCGCATCCGCACTCCGGGCGAGCGCATGGACCATCAGGCCTTCACGCGCCAGGCGCTCGACAACCGCCAGGCCGATTCCTGACGAGGCGCCGGTGACGAGAGCAGTCCTGTAGTCCGAGAATGGCATCTGGTTCCTCACCCTCTGAACACGCTAAACGATCCCGTAACTTCACCGCCAAGACGGATTAACTGTGGTGGGATAAGGTCCCCTTATGATCATCCACGCGCTCCGCCGGAGCCCGCCACAAGCCGGGAAACCGGCACGATTTCCCCGCCGGTCGCCTCGATCGAGGCGCGAATCCCTCGGGCCAGCTCGACGGCGCCCTGGGTATCCCCATGCAGCAGGATCGATTTGACCGGCATCGCGAGCGCCTTTCCGCTGGCGGCGATGACCACTCCGTCACGCAGCAGACGCTCGACCCGCTCGGCGACCACCCCGGCATCGTGAATGACCGCACCGGGCTTTGCCCGAGACACCAGCAGGCCCTCGTCGTCATAGGCCCGGTCCGCCAGAAACGTCGTGGCGACCCTGATCCCGCACTGCGCCGCCGCCCCCTCGATGGCGCGGCTGCTCGAGGAAACGATCAGGAGATTGGGATCGAACGCGGCGACCGCGCGGACCAATGGCCGGGCAAGATCGGCGTCGGCAGCCGCCATGTTGCCCAGCGCCCCGTGAAAGCTCATATGCGTGACGCGATGCCCGACGGCCCGCGCGATGCCATCGAGGGCGCCGAGCTGGTACGTGACCATGGCGGCAAGCTCGGTGGTGTCGATCTGCATCACGCGCCGGCCAAATCCCTGACGGTCCGGAAATCCGACATGAGCCCCGAGGTCGACGCCGCGCGCCTTGGCGCGCTCCGCCGTGCGCTGCATGATCAGGGGATCGCCGGCATGAAAGCCGCACGCGACGTTGGCCGAAGACACGAGGTCGATCAGCGCTTCGTCGTTGCCCATCGGCCACGGACCAAAACCTTCGCCCATATCGGCGTTGAGATCGATCTTCATGATGTCTCACCTTCGATCGGCTGCAGTGCGAACAGCGGCGTGCCGTAGCCAACGATCGTGCCGTGCGCGACCAGCACATCGGTCAGCGTTCCTGCCCGAGGCGCGGGCACGGCCAAAAGCAAAGGACCGATTTGCAGGAAGCCGAGAGGATCGCCAGCCCGGACATCGGCGGCGACCAAAGCGATTGCGCGCTCGTGAAGCGGGTGACGATCCAGAAAGATGCCCGGCGATGGAGCGCGGACCGTAATTGAGGGCTCGTCGACGGACGCGATCTCCTCGCCATCAAGGACGCGCACCGATGCACCATCGTTCACCAGGCGCAACGTAGCATTCGGACCACGCAGCTCGAGCAGCCCGAGATCGGCGTCCTTGAGCCAGGCGCTCAACTGCTCGACGTGATCGAGAGGCGTGCTCATCGACCTCTCCCTTCGCGGCAGTGAAGCTCGACCAGACGACGGGCGTTTGCGAGCCAGCGGCGGATGTCCGCCGAGGCATCGAGCGCTTCATCCCAGCTACAGCGTATGAAGCGAACGCTGCTCCCGATCGGGGCTTGGCCGAGACGCCAGAGGTCTGCCTCGATCACCGTGCCGATTTTGGGATAGCCGCCGGAGGGCTGTGCATCGCGCATCTGGATGATGGGCTGGCCGCCATGGGGCACCTGAATGACGCCGGGCACGATGCCATGCGAGCGCAATTCCAGTGGACGCAGCGGGTTGAGCTCACGGCCGGCAAGCCTGTAGCCATACCGGTCGCTCTGCGCGGTGATTTTCCAGGCCGTCGACCACAATGCATCGTGCGATGAATTGCTGAAGCAGTCGTACTCGGCAGCCGGCAACACGCGAACGGCGGGCATGCCATCGGCCTCAAGGGGAAGCGCCAGGCCGGGCGGAACTAGACCGAAGCCAGACGCGGCCCGGTCGTTCGAACGGCCGGTCGGCAGTTCGTCACCGTCGCGGAGCGGCCGCCCCTCGTGGCCACCAAACGAGCCTCTCAACTGCGTGCTGCGCGAGCCGAGCACAGCCGGCACGTCAATGCCATCCGCGATGCACAGATAGGCGCGGGTCGCCCGCCATGTCGTCTGTTTGGGAAGCGAAAGCGACAGCACTTGTCCCGCTTCGGCGCGATGCACCCACCACGGCAACACCGGCGCTTCATCGAGCCGTCCCGCGCAGTCGGCGCCGGTGACGGCAAAAACGGTCGAGCGCTCGAACCGGACCTTGAAGGGAAAAACCGGGATCTCAATGGCCGCTGCGTTCTCCTCGTTGCGCAGCAGAATGTTGCCACCGGCGAGCGCGAGCGGATCCATAGCGCCCGATGTTCCGACGCCAAGATTGAGCCCACCGGTACGGCCGAGATCCTGGACCGTCGCAAGCGCGGCCGCTGACAAAACCCTGATCATCGCAGCACCCGGGCGGCCTTGAAGCGGACGCTGTCGCCCGGCTGAAGTAGCGCGGGCGGGCTGCGATTCACATCGAAGAATGCGACCTCTGTACTGCCGATCGTGTTCCATCCGCTGGGTCCGTCGGAGGCAGACACGCCGGTCTGACTACCGCCGATTGACACGGCTCCACGCGGAATCTTCAGCACCGGCACCTTGCGGCGCGGGGTCGCGATGCGAACATCCATGCCGCCGAGGTAACAATAGCCGGGGTGACTTCCGAGCGCAAATACGGTGTAGGTCGGCGCGCTGTGGCGTTCGACGATCTCATCGACACTCATGCCGGTGTATTCGACGACATCGGACATATGCGGTCCAGCTTCGCCACCATAGACGACGGGCAGATCGATGCAGCGCCCGGCGATCGGAAGCGGCGCGACGACGTTCCAGAGTTCGATCAGCCTTTGTTCGATCTCCTCTGGCCGCCGCGGCGGCTCGACGAAAGCCAACATAAGGTTGTTCATGCCTGGAACAGCTTCGCGCACGCCGGGAAATCCGGCAGCCTCGTGCGCCATGGCCCAGATCCGCCGCTGCGTTTCGAGCGAGGTCTCGCCCGGCGCCTCGAACAGCAGGGCCGTCGTCCCGAGCAGGCTTGTGCGAGGCCGATCCGTCGTCATGGCTGCCCGCTCCGCCGAAAATTCGTCTCGAGATGGTGGATGCTAACACCGCCGCTGATAAAATCGGGATCGTCGACGAGGCGCCGGTGTAGCGGCAGGTTGGTTGCAATCCCCTGGATTCGGGCCTCGTCGAGCGCCACCCGCAACCGCGCCAACGCCTCCTCGCGCGTCGCGCCATGGACGATAAGCTTGCCGAGCAGCGAGTCGTAGTACGACGACACGCGGTAACCGGCACTCGCGTGACTGTCGATGCGCACGCCAGGTCCACCCGGCATCTGCCAGATATTAATCACACCGGGCGAAGGCACGAAGCTGTCCGGGTCTTCGGCATTGATGCGGCACTCGAACGCATGACCGTGACAGGCGATGTCGCCCTGCCTGAACGGCAGCCTTTCACCCTGCGCCACACGGATCTGAGCCTCGACGAGATCGATCCCGGTGGTCATTTCGGTAATCGGATGTTCTACCTGAAGGCGCGTATTCATCTCGATGAAGTAGAACGCGTCATCTTCGACCAGAAACTCGAAGGTGCCGACGCCGCGATAGCCGATCTGCCGGCAAGCCTCCGCGCAGCGCTCGCCGATTTCGCGGACTAGTGCATCCCGAATCAGCGGGGCTGGCGCCTCCTCGATCACCTTCTGATGTCGCCGCTGTAGCGAGCAATCGCGGCTGCCAAGCCAGACCGCGTTACCGTGCGCATCGGCGATCACCTGGATCTCGACGTGGCGCGGGCGACCAAGGAATTTCTCGACATAGATTTCGCTGTTGCCGAACGCCCGCCGCGCTTCTTCTCGAGTTAGGAGCAGCGCATCGCGCAAGCCGTCTTCGCTCTCTACCATCCGCATGCCGCGACCGCCGCCGCCGCCCGCGGCTTTCAGGATCACGGGATAGCCGATCTCGTGTGCCGCCATGCGCACGACATCAATATCCTCAGTCAGGGCCGCATCGGGACCGGGGACGCATGGAACGCCCGCCGCTCTCATGGCGCGCTTGGCCGCGATCTTGTCACCCATGACGCGCATGCTCGCGGCGGCCGGACCAATGAACTTCAGCCCCGCGGCCTCGACCTGCTCGGCAAAGCTGGCATTCTCGGACAGAAATCCGTAGCCGGGATGGACCGCCTCGGCACCACTGACCTCGGCCGCAAACAAAATCGCCTTCTGGTTCAGGTAGCTCTGCGCGGCCGCGGCCGGCCCGATACATAGCGCCTGGTCGGCATGGCGCACATACAGCGCCTCTCGATCGGCTTCGGAATGGACTACGATCGTACGCAGCCCCAGACGCCGGCACGTCCTCTGGATGCGCAGAGCGATCTCTCCCCGGTTGGCTATGAGAACCGAGTTAAACATGGGATCACGCAAACCGTATCAGTTCTTGTCCGGCCTCAACTTCCTGACCAGATGCAACCAGGATCGCGGACACCGTGCCGTCTTGTTCGGCGCGAACCTCGTGGAACATCTTCATCGCCTCGATGACACAGAGTGGTGTTCCGGCCGTCACAGCCTGCCCTACCGAAACGAAGACCGGCGCATCCGGCGCCGGCTGCAGATGGACAATTCCGAACAGGGGGGCTGCGACGTTCGCCTCGCTCTTCGGCGTTGCATCGGGCTCGGCACGAGTCGGCCGCTGTGTGGCGTGTGCGGACGGGGCCTTGTTGATCGGTGCCCGGACCATATCGTTCGGCTGCTCCCGACGAACCAGCCTGAGCGACCAGCCGTCTTCGCTGAACTCCATCTCGTTCAGATCAGACGCAGCCATCGCATCGATCAGGCACTTGATCCGGTCCAAATCCATGTTCCGCCCCCCATACGGGATCGTGGCCCTGCACATGCAACGCCGAACTCGACGCTAGCGCTATCGATTCCTGCCGACCAAGACGGATTGGCTTTGCCCCTATAAGGGAGCGCTATGACGCCTTTTGAGACCGCTCTTCAGGCGCTACGAGGTTTCCCGGCAGACCGGCCACAAGCTCCAGCAGAATCTCCTTGATCGCCTGCGCCGGTTCGGACAGCGGCAAGTGATCGGACTGGCACAGCGCCAGCGGGGCCTCGATCACCGGATCGATAATGCAGGATTGCCAGGCATCGCAGGACGAAGCGACCTGCCGTGCCATCGATTCGGGCAGGATGGTGGCGCCAAGTCCATCGGAGATCACGGCAGCCAGGGTGCTGGCGGATTCGATTTCCGCCACGACTTTCGGCACCTTGCCGATAGCCGCGAACGCGTCGTTCACCATCTTGCGGACCACATTGTAGGGACGCGCGAGGTAGAGCTCGGTGTCCACGAGCATCGCGAGCGGCACTTCGGCCGGTGGCGCCACCATGCTGCCGCGGCCGACAAGGTAGAGCGGCTCGCGCAGCAACGGCTGGAAGGCTAGACCGTGGACGGCAGTCTTGCCGCCGTAGAGAACCGCCAAGTCCATGCGGCCGTTCATTACGAGCTCGGAAAGCGTGGTGCCATAGGTCTCGTTCAAATAGAGCAGAATGCCGGGGTGCCGCGCCCGTACCGCCCGCAGCAGCGGCAAAGCCAGTCCTGCCGCGGCAGTCCCTGGCGCGAGTCCCACGGCCACGGCCCCGGAGATGTTCTTCGCGGCCGCATTCATGTCGACACGCGCCTGGTCGCATTGCCGGAGGATGACCTGGGCGTGGCGATACAGCACCTTTCCGGCCTCGGTCGGCACTACGCCGCTTTTGGTGCGCACCAGAAGCTGCTGACGCACCTCACCTTCCAGGGTCGCGAGCTGTTGACTGAGCGCCGGCTGCGCCACATGCAGCACATCGGCCGCTTGCGTCAGGCTGCCGACGTCGACGATCTTCACGAAATACTGCAGTCGCCTGAGATTCATGTCGTCTCCTCAGACCACCTTCTGCTCTGACCGGGAGCAGAGTATCCATAAGATATGCCTATCAGGCCAGATTGAACTCGTGTTGGCCAGCGGCCGGCTGTGTCTCTAGCGTCGCACCTCGCTTAGCCAGGGTCAATCACTATGAACCATCCTCGGATCTCCGCACGCGTGAAGCGCATCAAGCCTTCGCCCAGCTCGGCGGCAGCCGATCGGGCAACGACGCTGAAGCGGGAGGGCAAGAACATCGTCAGCCTCGTCGTCGGCGAGCCGGATTTCGATACGCCCGCGAACATTCGCGCCGCGGCCTCAAAGGCAATGGACAAGGGCGCAACCCGCTACACGATGTTGGCCGGCTCCGTCGATCTGCGCCAGGCGATTGCCGCGAAACTGAAGCGCGAAAACAATCTCGTCTACTCACCTTCCGACATCATCGTCACCAACGGTTGCAAGAGCGGCATCTACAGCGCGCTGGAGGCGACGATCGAGGCCGGCGACGAGGTGATCATCCCGGCGCCCTACTGGGTGTCGTACCCCGATATGGTGATTGCCTGCGACGGCGTTCCGAAGATTGTCGCGTGCCCGGAAAGCCAAGGCTTCAAGATCTCACCGGCGCAGCTCGAAGCGGCAATCACGGGCAAGACACGATGGCTGATCATCAACTCGCCTTCGAATCCGACAGGCGCGAGCTACTCAGCTGCGGAGTACCGCATGTTGGCCGAAGTCCTCGCACGGCATCCCCACGTACTTGTCATGACCGATGACATCTACGAACACATCCGCTTCGACGACCGCGCAACGCCGCATTTGCTGAACGCTGCACCCGAGCTGGCGGACCGCGTGGCTGCGGTCAACGGCGTGTCGAAGACCTACGCGATGACCGGCTGGCGGATCGGCTGGATCGCCGGGCCCGCCGATCTGATCCGTGCGCTGAACACGCTGCTGTCGCAGGCAGCCGGCAACGCCTGCTCGATCAGCCAGGCCGCCGCTGTCGAAGCGCTCAACGGTGATCAGAGCTTCGTTTCCGAAAGCGTCGCGATTTACCGTACCCGCCGCGACCGCGTGCTGACGCGCATCAACCAGATCGAGGGCTTGAGCTGCCTGCCGCCCGATGGCGCGTTCTATCTCTACGTCAATTGCGCTGGCCTGATCGGTCGAACCACTCCGGCCGGGGCGCGCCTCGAAACCGACAGCGACGTCGCCATGTACCTGCTCGAAAGCGTTGGCGTTGCGGTAGTTCAAGGTAGCGCCTATGGGTTGTCGCCGTACTTCCGCATCTCGATCGCCACGTCGCTCGATGTGCTCGACGACGGCACCAATCGTATCGCTCGCGCTGTTTCCGAACTCCGCTGACACCCCCATCGAAAGCATCCCATGTCAGACGCCGGCATCGCAAAGAACCCCTCAGCCCCGCAAGTCGATCCTGCGGTGATCGCAAAACTGATGACTATTCCGGTCGCCTTGCTCAGCGATCAGTTGCACCGCAATTGCGGCAGCATCGGGCTAATCCCCTATCACTCACCGGCGCCGCTGGCGGGCACCGCGGTGACGGTGAAGACGCGGGGCGGCGACAACCTCGCCATCCTGCGCGCCTACGACTTTTGTCGTCCCGGCGACGTGATGGTTGTCGATGCCGGCGGCGATATCTCCAACGCACTGGTCGGCGGCATCATGACGTTGGGCGCGGCCTCGCTCGGGCTTGCCGGCATGGTGCTCGACGGCGCCATTCGCGATCTCGCGGAAATCCGTCAGCGCACTTTTCCCGTGTACGCGCGCGGTGTGACCCATCGCGGTCCCTACAAGGATGGTCCTGGAGCGATCAACGTCCCGATCACCGTCGGCGGCATGCCCGTGAACGCGGGCGACATCATCGTAGGTGATCAGGACGGCCTTCTTGCATTCCCACCCTCCCTGGCTGCAACGGTCATCGAGAAAGCACTGGCCCAGGAGCAAAAGGAACACGGTACCATCCACGCGATCCGTGAGGGCCGATGGGATCGCGCTTTCGTCGATGCGCTCGAGGCTCGTTGCGCGAACTGAGCGGCAAATGACGACATTCTGATCGCGCGGCAGTCCGGGTTGCTCGCCTCAGTATCCTCGACGACGCGCACGGGGTCGAGCCAAGCGAGCGCAGCGCCGATGTCCTGCTTTGCCGTCCAGGCGCCCTCAACTGAACTTTCAAATCGAGCTTGGAAAGGCCGCCCATGTTCAAAGGTAATCTTTGGTCGGCCGCGCTCTCGCTGATCAGCGACATAAGCTGATGCCTGCTTCTTGATATCGGCGAGAGGTAGCGCCGCTTGCAGAACTCTTACACGCTCTGCGGCGAGCGCCTTGATCTGCGCTCGCAGGTTCGACACCGCTTGCGCCGGGGTTGCCTTCGTCCCCTCAGGCTTGGCGCGACTCGGCTTTGCCATCTCATAGGTCCCAGCCGCGCCCAAGAGCCAATGCTTGATGTTGGCGACGAGGTTCGCCAGATTTCGATGCTGCTCTTGAAGATCGGTGAGCCGCCCTTGAAGACGCGCTAGCTCTTGATCCATTGACGCCAGCTCGGATGCGGGAGCCGTACTACGCGCTCTGGAGAGTTCGGAAGCTCGGCGCGCGACCGAGGCGGAACGAGCGCGCGTTAATCATCGTTCTCGCAGCTTCGAAAAGCTCGCGTTCGACAAGCGGATCGAATGCATTGTACGCCCGAATCCACATGCCCGGTTCGTTGCGCACTCGCCTTTTCTTCAACTTGGAGGAACAACGATTCCAAACGTTGTCGCCGGCATATTTCTCATTGATCAGAAGTTGATGGACCGTACCCCTGGTCCAGGGACGCCCAAGATCGGTTGTGATACCCTGTTCATTGAGATCGGCAGCAATCTCTCCCTCGCTGCGACCCTCATGAACGAAAGCCTCGTAAACATTGCGGACGAGAGCGACTTCTTCCTGGGGGCCGAGGGTCAAGATCACGTGATCAGTCTGGATACTCTTTTGCTCGCCGCGCCCGAGAACTCCTTTGATCGCGCCACGTTCGTCGATCAAGGTTCGCCGCAAGCCAAATCCTGCCGCACCACCCTGACGGTAGCCCTTTTCGATCAGTCGCCCCTGACCCGCAAACACTTTGGTAGAAAGCTCGCGGCTATATTCGCCGGCCATCGCGCGCTTGACGCCTTTGACGATGGTCGAGATCGGGCTGCCGTCATTGTCAAACTGCTCCGCGCAGTACTCGACGGCGATGCCCGCGCGACGACAGATATATTCATAATAGGCGCTTTCGTCGGCATCCTGAAATCGGCCCCAGCGGCTGACATCATAGACAAGAACCAACGTGAAATCGCAGTTGCCGGATTGTACATCTTCGATGAGCTGTCGGAGCGCATCACGCCCCTCGATCTTCAAGCCGCATTTTCCCGCGTCGACATATGTTCGTACAATCTTGATCCCGCGGGCTTCGGCATATTGCTTGATTGCGTCTGACTGATTTTCTGTCGAGTACTTCTGGTGGTCCGTCGACATGCGAACGTATTCTGCGGCCCAAATAGGACATTCCGGCTGTTCCAACTGGTTACTTTCGTAGAAGGTCCGGCTCGTCACAACTTGCGCCTTCTGATTTCCGGCAACGGAGGTCCCGGCGAATTTCCGCCACTGCGCAAGGAGCACGGTGACAGCCATAGGGCGGTCAAACAACTCATGCACCAAACCGACGCGAGCGAGAGAAGCGTCAAGCACTGGCTGTCGGCACAGCATGGCCCGGATACAGTGTATTTCCTACGTCTCGTGGTTTCGTCGCCCATCATCAGGGCTTTCGTTCTTGGTCTGATCGAAAGCCCGGCGGCACGTCCGCCATCCGATCCGGTTGATCGCTTCTCGCTCGCCACAGCTCGAAAGGCCTATGTCGCTGGCGAAGCCGCTGGCAGGAAGCCGCTAGCAATTGCGCAAAAAGATGACCCTGAACGTGTCCCTAAACGTGTCCCCATAAATGTCCCTGATCAAATTGAGCTCAGCGAACGACAACGCTGATTTCTGGCACGTCTGGCGGAAGGAGGTCGGTGCGGCGCCAAGGAAATCGTAGCGGAATGGGAGGTATGTCTGAAAACTGCGCGTCGGGACATTGGTGCTCTTCAGAAAGCGCAAGTCCTTGAGTATGTCGGATCGCGCAGAAAAGGACGATATCGGCACAAACAGACGGCGTCGTAGCTACCGTGACGGCCACTGGCTTCATCGACGCTGCGGAGGAGAGCCAAGTCGTTTCTCGGGGCCTTCGGTTTCGAGGGCTCTCACGGGGGCCCCGGCGCCGAGCAAATGCGCCTCGCTAACAAAGTGGTCGCTGGTTCTGCCGGACCACGGATTGCCTTAGCGGGACGGCCAACGCTGCCCCGCGTGGACGTCCGAGAGCTAAGGATTGGTTTGACGGTAGATTTGGTATATTGGCGTCGCTGTCGGTTTGTGTCTGGGCGCTCCAGTCTTGCACCGTTCAGTGACTACACCCTGAACCAGCCCGGGCGCCCCGGTGAGCATTCGAGGGAACTTTGACACCCGCGATCTTCGCGGCTGTTCGATGTTTCCGCAGCTCGGCCCGGTAGCCCACCCTGAAGACATCACCAGCTTCGAAGTCGCTTCCAAACTGAGGAGTGAGCTTCGATGTTGATCATTGACGATGATGTTGTGAAGGCTGAGCTTGGGCTCAGTGAACTGCCCCGGGCTCAGTCCTAGTCCCATGAACGTAGCCTGGCCATCATCCGGCACCTCGCCAATAACACCGGCAACAATGGCTCACGGACGATCCGCATCGAGAATGCTCAAGCCGACGCATGGCTAAGGATCTGCGCGATTGGGCAAGCCATCGAGAAGGAAGGCCGATGTCCCGATGACGTGTGGGACAAGGCAATTGCGTTGACGCGGTATTGGCGGTCCCCTTCTGCGTCATAGTCAATCACTTGGGAAGGGCCCGCACATCGGCTGCTGACGGACACTCTTGGCAAGCCGCAAGGCCCGCCGCGCCTTCTCAACCGCATTTATTGTTTAAAGGTGCGCGGCGAGGCTCTCGACAGTTGCTGCCCGATATCATCCTCTAACCGTGACGCCGCGCTCCCATACCGGCGCGCAGCGGATCACGCAAAAGGAGGCATCCATGTCCCGTTTGGAATTTCTTTTGGAGACGGCACAATACATCGTCGATTTTGCGCGTTCCCTCGCCGAGGGCCCCGCCGAGCCGCGGCTGGTGATCACCAGCGCTCTCGCGACGTCGGCGTTGATCGTTCTGATCGCTATTCGGTCGTACGTGCACGAGCGCAAGCAGCGTGCCTCGTGACGGCACCGGAGCGTTTTGTTGGCCGCGCTCGCGCGCCAGCTTCTCGGCCGCCGCGACGCTGCGGGCCTCGCGCACCACGCTACCGGCCGCCGCACAGAAGGCTGGCCCGTCGGCGACGCCGGTCTGCCTCTACCCGACACGTCCGAGCGGAATTCTCCCCTCGGGCGGACGAGTACCGGGTCGGCGCCAACGGATTGGCCCCGGGAAGCTATTGGCGATGCTCAAGACCCGTGCCTCATCCGTTTCAAGAGCTATTTTTTGGGCGAGCATGACATCGCCCAGGACCAAGCCACCCACCGGAACGAAGCACCACCCTGTCCCGAGCCGCCCGTATTCGTCGATCTCGTTGACGTTGCCGGACGTTCCCAGCCGGATGCGGTACCGCTTTCCGGTATCGCACCCCACGACGTCGAAATATCCTTTCCTATCGAATTCGACCCTTTGCTGGGGCGAAAGCCAAGAACGCAGCAGTCGCAGCGCTCGACCCTGAACCGTTTTCTCCTCCTTTGCTGCTTGATAAAGCCTACCAACGGCCAAGCTCCGGTCGGTCCACGGGCCGATGCGACCGATCCTTTTCTTCACCGGTGCTCACCCGCCCACTAGCCGCGGGAAGAACAATGTCTCTTCGGCCGTCGGATCGAACGCGGTGATCCGGGTTACCTCACCGGGCCCCTTCCGGACCGCCGCGGTATATCCTTTGCTGGTAAATTGGAGAAAAAGTCTTTCCGCCTCTACCAATGCTTCTGCATTGGAGTTGTCGAAGAAGTGCTGGCTGTCGCCGCTGTGATCCATCACGATTTGCACTGCCATGCTGAGACTCCCGATTGCACGTCATAAGCAATGTGGAGTCCGAGCCCTCGTTCCTAACTGACCCAATCGCCACTGCGACACCTTCTACGCTCTGCATCATGGGCATAGGACGGTGCAGTGGCTTTCTCCGACGTCCCTGACGATCGCCTCAGCTTGGTCGAGCTCGACCGAATATCGACATAACGGTGTCGGGCCGTGGCGAGCAGTGCGGGGTTCTCAACCTATCGATTGCGTGCTGCCGTGCAGCGTCTCACTGCCGCACCTATGTTAAGTTCACCGCTTTGTGACCCGTGTACTAAAGACCCCCACGGGAGGCTGACCGGCTGGGCCTTTGTGTCGATCACAACGGGTTCGCGGAGATTGCGATCGACCACTGCAGGTTCCTTTGATTTTTCCCGGACTACAGCTAGTGAACACACGATCGGGCCCCAGCGAAAAGCGGCCTTATGGATCGCTTATGACCCGTCACGGGCCGCTCGGCGTGCTTGCAAGCAAACGAGCAAACCGCCACCGATTTAGGACGGATTGAGCGCGAGCCGTGGAGCCGGATGAGAGAACAGCGAAGTCACTCGCCGAGGTCGAGTATCGGCAAAGCCAGCGCAGGTGCGGCACCCGCCTTTTAAGGACTACCCGGGGGCCTTTGACAGGCGCGTGTGACAGCCTTGGCGACAGAACTATCGGCGGGAACAGGCGTTTACCGATCATGTCAGACGCATTCGACTATTTCCGCGCCTACGCCGTCCGAGCTCTTTGCAAGGCCCGATCGATGCCGAAGGGTCGGATGAAGCACCTGCAGCTTGTGGTCGGCCGGATCTATAACCTCCTCAAGAAGGAGGCGGCTTACGGCCCGAACACGCAACACCTGGAAGACTTCCGGGCAGCGCAGAAGCTCGAGAGATCTCTGGACAGTCGGCCCAACGACGACATGGCCCCTCGAACTCGCTTTGCCGCAACGAGTCCTCATCGCACCGGGCAGGAGGTTCGTTGAGTGACTTCCCTGGACGCTCGCACCGTAGCAGAACTCCTGCGGGAATATGCGCAGCGCACCGCGTTGCGTGGCGGCAACCCCTACCGGGCAAAAGCCTACTCTCGGGCCGCCGACAGCCTAGCGGCTATTGCCGTTCCTCTGGATGCGCTCATCGCCGAAGATCGTCTGACTGAGATTCCGGGTGTCGGCGATGCGATAGCCGACATCATCACCAAGCTTCACAAGACGGGCACTCACCCGAGTCTCGAAAAGCTGCGGAAGGAGATTCCCGAGGGGGTGCTCGAGATGCTTGCCGTTCCGGGTCTGCGTCCGGAGAAAGTGCTGCGCTTCTACAAGGATCTTGGCATCGGCTCGCTCGCGGAGCTGGAGGCCGCCGCCAAGGAGGACCGCATCAAGAAGGCCAAGGGGCTCGGAGCCGCGCTGCAGACCAAGATCCTGCAGAATCTGGCGATCGCCAAAAGCGGAGAAGGCCGCCTCCACCTGCACCGTGCCGCCGCTCTGCTTGCGCAGGCGAAGGATTCGATCCGAAAGGCCCATCCCGAGCTGAAGCGCGTGACGCTCGCAGGCGACTTCCGGCGCGGTTGCGAGCTCGTCCGCGAACTAACGATCGTTGCGGAAGCTCCCAGGGGTGGCAAGACATCGGAGCCTGCTCAGACCGATGGGCTGCGGATCCGCTTGTCCGACCGCAAACACTTCGGCGCCGCCCTTCTCTTCGCCACCGGCTCCACCGCTCACATCGAGCAGCTCCGAGAGATAG
>Ga0214544_1007462_pt1 | contig 19170 bp, 10 predicted proteins | sample CNSS3metaG_FD_160074 | JGI IMG/M metagenome (GOLD analysis project Ga0214544, IMG submission 160074) | Root nodule microbial communities from cowpea collected in UCLA plant growth center, Los Angeles, California, USA - CNSS3 | ecosystem: Host-associated > Plants > Roots > Nodule | place: USA... | reverse complement strand
AACCTTCTAATATTATTTGAGAAAAAAAATGATAATTATAACCCACAAAAGTATTTTTTTTAGAATCATTAACAAAAAGAATGAAATGAGTCTGTTGATACATTCGAGTACTTAAACGTTTTACAAATTAGATGGAGTTCCCAATACGAACATAGTTCGTAACATCCCAAGACTACCAAACTTGTCAGCTAATTATTGAGGAGGGCAATCTAGTTGGACCCATTCGTACGCGTCACAACACGCACACTTATACCGGCAATGCTCGCCAACCCGAGCCACAACTCAAGAGCTCCTCGTGTTCATCCGTCATCCCGAGCCACAACCCGAGCCACAACTCAAGGAATGTCGCATGCTTAACCCCTATCCCGAGCCACAACTCAAGGGATACGTTCTGAGCCACAACTAAAGGAACACCAGCAAGCCGACCTTTGAGATATCATTAAAGCCTTGTAGACCACGCACATCCAAAGCAATCAAAACACTAATCGAGTCACATCTGCTGGCGGATGTTCATCACCGCCAGGCCATTCAAACAAAAACCCAGAAACTAGGTGGCAGGCATGCGTCGCCTTGCGGCCAGGGTCATGCCCTCAGGCAGTTCCTTTTCAGGAACCCAGAATTACTCAGGAATGCATGTGTACAGCTCCCCTAACCTGGTTTCTCTCTCCCTATTGTGTAGAACAATGGCAGCCTTCAACCCCTCAAAAAGAAAGTTTAATTTGTATCTATCAAGGTTCGAACCCATAACCATGTCAATGTCAAGTCAATGCACAACCATTCAACCAATTCATGTTTCGTGATAATTCCTATAATTCTAGGATTAAATTATCAATCATCATGATCAAGCATATTATTAAAATAATAATCAATCAAATAACACATAAATGACATGTATAGAACTTGAATCCAAGTCCTCTCCACACAACCAAGTACTCTCAACCATTTGAGCTAGTACTTTTCCACATCACATCAATTAACATTTAATAACATAAAGGCTCCCATTACCCGTATTTATTAATTATTTATTTATTTAATTAACTAAATTTCGCGGGTCTTACAATGTGGAGTAAAAAGGGTTCACTTGGACTATTAAGGGTAAATAAAAAGTGACTCCAATCTATCCTTTCAGAATAACCGGTGCATTTGGAACATTTAGGAATGTGATAGTAGAATTTCCAGTTCCTTGAAACGTTATCGAATTATTTACCGCATTAGTTTGCCATGCGTTTCCCAGAAATACTGCTACTATATCAGCAAGGAATGGGTCAGACATGTTAAGGGCAGCCATCTACGATTAGATTATAATATTTTTTTTATAGACAATCATAAAATAGGGAAGTGAGACAGATATCACATAAAAATATAACATATCTCAATTAAATAAAATAAAATGAAAACTTTTTAATATTCATGAAACTGAGCTTTTATCATATTTTATAAAGATTTTGATTAATTTTGTAGTGACTAGTCAGGATAAATGAGTCTCATATGGCCAACAAGGTAACCCAAGAACATCTCATCTTGAGTAATATCCACTCATTTAAATCCCCATGGTCATACCTCCAACTAAAATAATCAAATCTTTATTTATCATAATATTCATTTTGATATTAAACCATATATTTGTATAAGTAAATAAATAGGATTAGTGCATAACTTAAAATAAATAAAGAGGACCAGTTCGTGAATGAAGATAAATATAAATAAATAAATGAGAGTAAATATAAATTAAATAACTAGGATCAATGCATAATTGGAGATGAATATAAATAAATAAATAACAATGGGAACATAAAATATAAATTAAAATGAGGTTAGGAACACCTCACTTGAACTAAATATACAAATAAAATTAAAAATAATTATGAAGAGATAAAAAGATAATAAAAGTAAAGCGATAAAATGATAAATGTCTCCTATCCTTATCTTAGTTGTTGCAAAAATTACACCAAGGTTGTATTCAGAATTTGATGATATATAAATTTTTTTCCTCTTTCTTTTCTCACACTTCTCGCACTCGCAAATCTGCTTCTATTTTTTTTCTTCTTACTGTCTCTCTTCTCCTCCTCCTTTCATTTACCTCACCCTATTTATACTTATCATTTGTAATTATTGCATTGGTTTAAATTGAATTTAATCTCCTTTAGTTTTGTTGTTTTGGTTTGATAAGGATTCCTTGTTCATAGATTTTTTTTTCTTTTCACAATGAAAGGATAGAATCCATATGTTATTATCACTAAGTCATTAAATGTTACATTATCTTATCATTTCCTATTTTTTTATAATAATAATTTTTCTGACGTTGTTATATATTTGTTATTCAATTTTATGTTTATCCATTTGCTATAGAAATTCTATATATAAAATGGTTCAATATTAGTCCAGTCATTTTAAGTGTTTTCCTTTATTCGTTACTACTTGCATTCTTTTATATATTTTATTTTATACACATACACATACACACACACACACACACACACACACATATATATATATATATATATATATATATATATATATATTTAAGCCTGCATATAATTTTCTAGTATTATTATATTTTTATTAGTTAATTAGTTTTGATAATACCTTGTTTAATAGAATTATTGCAATGAATTTTATTTTATTTTTTGCTGGATGTTACAGTAGGTGTGTTTTTTATGTAGACATTCAAGATATTCTACACTTTTACCATTTTGTTCCCATTCAAGATGAATTCCTTAATACTTACTTATTTGCTTTTAGTTCATCCAGCAACACTCCTTGTTTGCTGACATAGCAAACTACTTAATAGTTGTTGTTTTACCTACAACTGCATCTAAGAATGAGATTGATAAGCTAAAAAGAGATGCAAAAAACTATGTGTAGGGTGAACCTTATCTATGGAAATTCTATAATGATCAAATCATTTGTAGGTGTGTTTTTGATGCATATATTGAAGACATCCTACACTTTTACCATAACATAGCAGTTGGAGGACACCTGACCCACAAGGGACAATAAAGAGAGTGTTGGATAGTGGATTCTACTAGCCAACCATTTTTAAAGATGCAACATAATGTTGTGCCAGTTGTGAAGCTTGTCAAAGAGCCACTAAAAACACCATCATGAGGAATGAAATGCCTTAACACCCGATCATAGTGTGTGAGATTTTTTATGTATGAGGAATTGACTTCATGGACCCATTTTCGAACTCATTTTGATGCACCTATACTATCTTGGTTGTGGGTGGAGGCTAAGGCAACCAAGTCCAATGACTCACAACTAGTTCTAGATTTTCTCAGAACCAACATCTTATCCAAATTTGGTGTGCTAAAAGCCATCATCAATGATCGTGGAACCCACTTCTACAATCGAACCATGGTCACCTTGCTCAACAAGTATGTGATGACTCACATAATTGCAACACCCTATCATCCCCAAACTAATAAGCAAGCTAAGGTTTTCAATAGAGAAGTGAATATTTTTTTTGCAAAAAGCTTGTTCAACCACACTAGAAGGATTGAAGCAAGCACCTCGATGATGCTTCATGGGTTCAAAGGACGACATACAAAACTACTTTAGCTATGTCACAATATAGGTTGTTGTTTGGCAAAGCATGTCCTCTTCTTGTGGAGGTTCAACACAAGTCATATCGAGCTATGAAAAGGTGTAACCTTGATCTAGAACAGGCTGGTCATGAATGGGTATTACAACTAGGAGAGTTGGAACAAAGGTAAGGTTGTAAGCATATGAGAACTCATGGGTTTACAAAGATAAGGTCAAAAGATTTCATGATAGAAAAATATTTAAGAAGGAGTTTGAGATTGGCTAGATGGTGTTATTGTTTAACTTCTGATTGAAGCTGATCTCGGGAAAGTTGAAGTCCAAGTGGATGGACCATTCATTGTCACTAATGTCTTCCCTCATGGAGCACTAGAAATTCAAGACATGAAGGATGGTAAAATATTCAAGGTGAATGGTCCACAGCTAAATATTTTCCATGAGAATCAAGTCATCCCACTAGCCAAATCAAGTTGCTACCTGATGACCTCAACACTTGTACCATCTAAGGAACTATATCCAAAATCTAAGCTATTTTAGCTCATTGTAGATTTTTTGCATTTATTTTTCTTTTTAGTATACATAATACCTTCACATTGAGGACAATATTGACTCTAAAAGTAGGGAGTATTTGCATTTCATGCATGAGATTTCATTCATATTTTGTTGTAACTCTTGTAGTAGTTGTAGATTGATTGAGAATTATTTTGGAAAATGATGACTAATTTGATAAGGGGGAAGATTACAAAAATTGAAAGATTTAGCTCACTTAGGAAGCCATGGCCTAGTTACGCTAATATTGGTTTGTGATCAATTTCAGGTTGAAGAAACCACCAAGGTAAGTTTTGAGCCTAACTCCTTCTTGTATGAACCACTCATGATATTGGTACTTTTCAAAACTTGATTAATTTCTCTTTAACACTACTTGAACACATACAATATTAGAATTTATTTGAGCCTTATTATTTTAGCCATTTATCTTTCCTAGGAACCTATCTGATGTATTTGTGAACAATCTACCATTTTGAAGTCGGACAAACATATACAAGCCTTGAAAAGAAGAAAAGAGAATCGACAAGAAAAGGAGACAAACTGGAACAAATCCTCGAGGTACAATACTCCATGTTCGTCATTCCACTAAAGGTCTTAGCCTCAATACCCTCTATCTTAAATTTGTCACTAGCCCCATTAAAAGCCAAATAAAAGCCTTATTGATCTACTAAGGTATGTGTTCTAATGCTGGGAAGTTAGAAAGATTTCAAGCTCGTGATAAAGGATTTATCATGAGTGAAATTTTCAATCTAAACACTTTCAAGATTTGAGTGAAACACTTGACATTTGAAGAAGTTCTCTTAGTTTATTAAACCATGAGATGTACTTGTCAAGGTGATACTTTGAGTTATGATCTTTATCTTTTTTATTCTTTCACTTTTGATTAATGATGTTTCTTCTAACCATTATAGTTTTCACGATGTCATTAACATTTGCAGCGATAACCATATTTGCATTACATGCATGTATACTTTTATTTTCTTAATTCTTTTATTTCTTTTATCTTTTTGCTCAGAAGTGCAAAAGAACAAAAGTGTGGAGTATTTGATGTATGTCATTCTACTCTTTATTTCTTGATCTTAGAGGATTTTCTAAGCTAATTATTATCTTTATAAATCATGTATTTAGAATTGTTTAATAAAAGCATAACATAATTCAATTTTACTAAAATTGTTGCATTTTGCATAATTTTAGCATTGAGACATACATTTATCAATCCACATTGCATATATATTTTTTTCTTTTAGGAGAAAGGTAATCCGAAATTATTTAACATGGACCAAATTAATAGAAATCAAGGCCTAATTTTTTGCAACCCATTGGAGATGTCGAAGGTTAGCAATTCAAGGAGGAAACTTATAAAGAATGTGAATCAATCAAAATAGTTAGTTACTGGAAGCCAATTTAGCTAAATTAAAGGCCAACAAATTTCAAGATTTAAATGCAATATAATCCATGATCATTCAAATTAGATAAAAGCTTAATTGCTCCCATCAATTTTATTTCCTTGTAATTAATTCGAAGATTTGTTTTTGTAATAACGCTCTTGGTCGATCCTTCAAATATAGAGACTAGGAAACAAAGCACAATGTACACTATCTTAGGGTAAAAGGCTTTTCCTCTTTCTTCCTTATTTTCTTATAACTTTGAGTTATATTGTTAGTTTGAGTCAAATAACAAGGAGCATATGCAACTTCTCGATTAGTTCTCTTATGAATGTATTTCACATTTTCTATTTAATCTTCTAGTTTTATATTATCCAAGTTGCTTTTATTCATCCATGCTCTGGTCTAATTTCTTGTACCTACTTGTTTAGCCATTTTATTTAAATCAGTACTTGATTTTACTTTTACTTTTACCTTTTATTTTACAATTGCATCGACAATTTTATTTATTATATTTAATCTCAGTTTCTCATATGCATCACTTTTATACTTACGTCATTTACCACCACCTTTAATACATTTCAATCATTCTAGAATTGACATCTAATTTATTTGTTTTCCTTTTATATATTTAATATTTCATTCACCTTTTGGTTAACATTCTCAATATTATTCCTATATGCATTCAACTTTTCTTATCATTAGGTTTCAATAAAATTTCAACTTAATTTAAGTTTATATTTATTTCTTCATTTCTTTTTATCTTTTAGGCGTTCATTCAAATATTTCTAGGCATCGTCATCTATTTATGGTTATTGGTTTCAATTTAATTGAACATTTTATAACTTAGCATTTTCTTTCACGCTTTTCATTCAATTTCTCATAATCATTATATATTGATGCATTTTCATTTTAAATTGTTTAAAACACGTATTTTTTCTTTATTTTTAATAAATTCTAGTTATTTAAGATTTTCGTTATTTTGTTTCAATTTATTTATCACGATTTTGTTTTATAAATAAAAAAAAAAATACACGTGTGATGTTATTTGAACTATGTTTGTTGTGTATTGGACAGTGATTGTGCTATTTTTAATATTACATTTTTTGTGTGTTTCTCCTAATTTGATGAATCCAAAGAGGGAGAATATGTGTGTGATGACTAGGTTTTCTTGAATTATAATTGAGTTTAAATCCATACTGGGATTTTTCCAAATGGTATTAATTGAGTTTTATATCAAATCATTCCATAAAATAAGCCTTTTAAGTCTTGCTAGATAAAAGATTTTCTAAATAGATGAAATGCACTAGACACTCTAGCTAGACGAGTTTAATTAGAGAGTCTAATGTGTGGAATTTCCTAGCACGAAACTTTGTTGCACGTTCTAAAGTTCTTGCATCTTGGAGAAACAAATTTGACTTCTAAAGAAAGCTATATATAGAGGTCCAACACAGCTAAACTCTATCACCCATCGATCCACCTCACCATCACCACCACCATCCATCCAATGCTATCATTTTACTTTTAGATTATGCCTTGTGTTATCTTCCATAGGAAGAACTAAGTCTCTTGGGTTGATTCTCTTGCAGTTTCATAGTTGATTATGAGGTTATGTGCAAGTAATGTGTTATTCTTTTATTTTTTTCAAACAAAGCCTATTTTTATCTATTCTCTTTGAATTCTGATTTTTTTTTCTCTTAGGATTATTTTAGAACAATTGTTGATAATCAATCTTATTCTTTAATTAGAATTTCTGTTAGTTTGCTGACTTTTGATAATCTTTTATTTAGGTAAAAAGTAAATCTTCAAATGTAGACGCTAGGAACATGTTAGTGTAAAAGAGCACTTAACTTGTAGAAGTTTGGAAGAAGTAAAGTGTTAAAAGATGCTTAGAACAAGTGAGGAACTAAATGAATTAATTTACACTTGTTTAGTTAATTCAAACTTGTATATTTTTTTGCTTTGTAAAAAGTTAAAAGAATAGATTAATACTTTACTCATAGACGTGTGAAACGAATGAAGTGTAACTTGAATCTTAGTCATAGACGATTCAAATGAATGAGAATCTTAGATAACTAATTGAAGCTTATTTATTTAATTTGAGATTGTTGTTTATAAATTAAATGAGTGATAATCATATGATAATCGATGAATAATTTAATTATGGAAAAGTTAGATAATCAACCTATCTTTGCATATATATATATATATATATATATATATATATATATATATATATATATTTCAATTCTTCAATACATTTATTGCTTTTAAAACCCCTTTACTACTTTTATGCTTCTAACATTTCCATAGATTTCTACAAGTGTTTTTTGAAGTTACATTTTTAATTCAATTCGTTGAAAGACGATTTAGGTTAGTTGACCCTATCTATATTTTATTTTTATCAATTCTCTATGTAGTAGACGATTTGTTTTCTATGCACTAGACGATTAGTGTAGAGCATTAGATAATTGATCATTATTTGATTGTAAAAGTGGCAACAATCAATGTGTTTTTGTGTTGTTTATGCTTTTGCGATGCAAGATATAACATTTGTGATATTTGTAATGAACACTCACTACATGAGATAGATTTCTCTATGTTAGAAGGTTATCTTCATCAAATAAGAAGAGATTGTTTAGATTACTATTGTGCTCTATAAAAATTTGATGAATCCAACCTTATCAAGTCATCTTGCCTTGAAGATTAAGGACCTATATGTTTAAAGAGTGTGTTTTTTATTAGCTTGTATCTTTTTTTAGAGATTAACTTGTTAATAAGAAGATTTCAACCGATTAAAAGTTGTTTTTAATTTGTTAAGATGTTCATATGTGTTTATCAAAGATCATTTTAATCGATTAGATACTCATTTTAAGCAATTAAGCTTACTTAGAACCATGGTCAATTCAAGGGAAAAAAATTTAATGTTAAAACCAATTATCCATATTGAACTTTTCTACGATTTCAAAAGATTTTATACTACTCTATTTTAATATGTTAAAATGTAGTTTTATAATTTTAATTGCATTTGGAAAACTCTTTTGTAAAAATTAGGATCTGGGTAAATACTATGGTATATCCTACCACTAGGAATAAGAGTAGAAATATCTAGTTATAAGTCTTCAATCTTAACGTTGGATATTAGAGAAATTTCATAGAGGAGTCAACTTGATCTTCCTTAAGTAATCTAGGTATTTCTTCACGAAGGAATCAAGCTAAATCAATTTCATGGGTAGTTAAATTAATTATGTAATTGAACTTGTTGATATGAGGAAAAGATAATTACATTGAAAATAGTAGTGGTGTTAGTTGGGGTATTTAACTACATATTAATGTAATGGACGATAATTATTGCAAGTCATATTGAAAGAGGTTGAATTCATTATGTTTGATGAATTCATTAGTAAAATAATCAGTTTTGGTTGAGTTACAAGTGTCAACTATTTTACATATTGTAGTTTTGCGTGGACTAGTTTATACATTATGTTTTCCTTATATATTATTCATCTCACTCATCTGTACTCAATGTGGGACTCCTTACTTCATACTTGAGTTCCTCACAATCTTACTACCAAGTATAAGTCTTCACACAATACAAACTCCCCTTCCACCTCGAAAGTGTTCTAGCCATGAGTTTTGCACTCATATAAATCTTCTCATAGATTATTCCAATTGATGGGTTTTCAAATTGACATATTGGGGATACTTTGTATGAAACCTAGGAGATGTGGATCTAATGAGTCTCAAGCCATTGATCAACCTATATATAGGAGACCTGACACCAACTCAAATCCAAAACCTTAAGACATTAGGTTTGTGGGTCTTTCTTCTTATATATTTGCTAACCTCATCTGTCTCCACTGAGTGAGGAACTCTTGAATTCTTCACATATGCAATTTTTAAAATAAATGTTAGAGGCAATGACTCTTCAACACTGGTGCATCGATTATTGGCTCAAATCAAAGTAAATGTTGATGGAAGCTAGAATCCCTAACATGTTGTAGATAGGAGGAGTGATTAGAGACAGAGTGTCTATTTGGAGGTTTGGATTTTTCCAAAATACGAGTGGGTGAGATCACATTCATGTAAAACTTTTGAACGTAAAGGAATTCAACATTGTTGGGTCAATTGTGGGTGGAATAGAAACCTTGTATCTTTGCATGTTCATGGCAACAAGCTGAACATTATTAGGTCTTTGGTATTAATGGATTGAGATATTACCTTTGCCCATATTCACCGGGAACTAATGGTGTTGTGGATAAGTAGCTAAATGAGAGAGAAAACTCAATGGAAATGAATGCTTTTGGAAGTTTGAGAAATTTTGTGAGAAGATTTGTTGTCTGCTATGGATTATTAGCTTTGTTTCTTTTATGTTTTCCTTTGCACCAACAAAATAATAATAATAATAATATACCATGTTACAATTGTATTTTGCTAAACCTAAACCTCAAAAGTTAATTCAAGGAAAAAAGATAACCAAATATTATGAAATGAATAGTGAGATGCTGGCATCTGAATTGTTGTTTACGCTTGAGCCCATGTAAGGTACTTAACATGCACTTACTAGCTGCCATTGTTGCATATTTGTGATTGTGGTTGTGCAACCTAATTACTTCTGCTCAATTTTCATGGAATGTGATAGCAGTAGTATCTCTTAGGGTAGGATTTCCCATTAATAAAGTTATGTTTTAAAATAAAATAAAAAAATTGTTACAAAATATTTCAAGCACCTTGAAAAAAGGGCCCCGGAGCCTTTTATAAACATAATGGTTCTTAATATGGCTTATAGCAACTTAAAATAATGCTTAATCCAAAAGGGTTACAAGAGATGAGGGCAAGTCCTGAGAAGACATGAAAAATTAAGAATCAAAGTTCTTACTCCAACCAACTGCCTCAAATAATGGAACTTGTGGACAAAAAGCACATAATTCAAGACATACACACCCCTTCAAGATGATTTACATGCAGAGTGAACATTGACCATGTTCTTAGGCAACACTGAAGGAACTTGCTGTGCTCTCCACAAATTTTCTTGCTCCCTTAAACCACCTCTTGTCTCCAGCTTGAGCCTTGCAGATGTATAGTTTCCCATCTTTCACAGTTGCTGTAATCAGCTGGTGCTTGCCACCTTCATCTCCATCAGCTGTTCTTGTCAACACAGTCAAACTGTAGTACTTTTTCCCATCAATCACAGGTGTTGCACTCTCCAAGATGTTTGCAGTTGCTACAGCATTGGAATCAAAACCACCCTGAGAAATTAAAGTTCAGAAGCAGTTAGCATATGCAATGATTTTTGGTGCATTCTTGATGATCAAACTCAAAAGATTATAGAATTTGTTATAAGAATAGAAATCTTTTATTGCGTTTAATTTCATACACTACAAGTGTTAAGATTTTTACATAACCATTTGAAAATCACATCAGTGTAAACTTTGCACTGTTTACTGTAAATGACAATTTATGATTGGATGACGGTATATTCTAATCAAATTATAGATTGTAATTATTCATCTTATGTTTTGTGCCAAGATTTAAACAGGTCTTGCTATGATTAAAAGTAAACGTCAAATATGTAATAGTTCTTTTGTTTTCATACACTATTTTCCTATGAACATTCTCATTTTTACTTCATTGACTTCTTAACAACAATTTGTTTGCATTTACAAAAAATGAAAAAGAAAGGATAACAGACAATAGTAAGGTTAAAAATGTATGTCATAAGGCTATTCATAAAATATGAATCAATTACCTCAGAGTCAGTTTGGCCAAAGAAGGCTTGTTTCCCTAGCAAATAATCCACCTGCAAAAGGGAAAAAACTCTAGTCTTGAATTTCAGCCAGCAACACTGTTGTCATTATCTTTAAACTTCATAGACATTATTCGCTTAGATTTTGGAAGCTTCACTCAAGACTATTGTAAATCATGCATACACACTGGTTATAATATGGAATATGAACCTTAATTGTTAAGTAGAAAACAAGCCAAAAGCTATGAGTTTACCTGAGATAGAAACTCCTCAGGAGAACCATAGTCAGTGATGGATTTCTTATCAGTTGTAGTGACCATGACAGCAACATTGCTTGTTGTGTCAAAATTGTCCTCATATCTAAGAACCTGGCCTGGGTACTCAACCTCTTTGCTTGGGTTCCACTTTGAGGGAATTGAGAGTTTGAATCCATTTCCATTGTATGGAAGGAAGTCTGTGTTAGTCTTTGGCTTTCCGAACACATTGGCTGCAATAAAATCAATTGTACTTTAGATAAAAACTATTCTTTGGTGTTTTGAGATAGTTGGTTCACTGACATAATATCAGAAATTCTGTGGTCAAGTTATAAGAAAAATATTCTAACCCCCTCACTAACCTCTTTCTTTCAATTATAATTTCTGCAATATGTTTAAGTGGGATTATGGTTCAAAGCCAAAGGGCAATAAGAAAGCCACTCTTAGACCTATGCAACTTTCCCAGTTTGGTTCTCATCACCCTGTTTCTTTCATCTTTGAACTCTAACCAGATATAGTTGGCAATGTACAAAGTAAACTGCACAGTTTCCTTACAATAAAATAACAGTTGAATTAAAACCAGAGTATTAGAGTTATTTGGCTCTAACTATCATGACACCAAAGGAAGTATAATTTCCTTAAGAATTCAAAACCTGGAGTGGAAATAAGTTAGACTTTGGACCAAAATTTTGTTAAAGAAAAAACAGTGTCTGAAACTACACAGATCTGTTAGGCCTAAGAGGTTTTGATTGGCAAAAAATTTGACCTTTTTAACTAAATAAATTTCTATAAAAGCTTAAGTATAACCTATTCCTATTCTTCATTGACAAACAAACAAACAACAACAAAGCATTGCCAAGTAAAGTGAAAGTTCGACAATATGACAACACAGCACCATTCAGGTTCCTTAAAGGTACTCTCTCTAGAACAAAATGTGTATATTTGATCACAAAACTAAACTCAAAATGTCAAAATTGCATTCCACAACAGCCATACCAGCCCCATTTGACAACAATTTTCTGCATGATTGAGGGATTAGAGATAATTTGTAAAAACTTGCAAAAATTTGTAAATAAGATAATTTTAACTCCAGGAAACTCATTTCATGAAGAATCTCCTTGAAAGATGGTAATAGTTTAACAATGAAAGAAGTGCAAAAGGGTAAATACCAGCTTCTCCATAAGCTGCATCAGCAGGAGAGACCTTGGAGCCAACAGCAGCAGCACCAATGAGCACAGTGAGGGCCAACCTGCGAGAGACAAGGGTGGTGGTGGCATCACCTTCTTGGACAACCTGTTTCTGTGTCTTGCAGACAATGTGGTTAGGTTTGGTAGTCAGCACCTGGCGCTGTGGTGAAGCTCTAGCAGGGTTGGTGAGAGCATGGTGGTGCAAGAAACATTGGGTGGAGGCCATTGTGCTCAAAACTCAAAATCTTCACACTTTCTTTGGCCTGTGATTATTCAGACAGTGTAAGGACTTTGAAGTGGTTTTTGGTGTGTGGTGGATGATGTGGCAGTGAAAATGTGGTTGGTTGTGGATAATTGCATTTGGAGGTCATGATTGGTGGTGGCATTAGAACGGATTTGTGATCGATGTGGGATAAGGGAGTGGGGGTTCTGATTGGTTACACGTGGCATCATGCTAGCTATTCTACTTTTTCTGTTTTCCTCTAAAGCTCTTAGAACTTGTGTTGCATTTGTTCATAGAGGACTCTTGTGATGTTCAGGTTTGAATAATTAATAAACTAAATGTTTGGGTGAAATGATGACTGACACAACTTTTAAACCCATTTATGGTTATTTGTTAATTTTTTAAATGATGTGCTCCTTTTGTTGATAAATATAATATAACTCATGATTTTTGTAGATTTTAATAATTTAAGTAAATTATATTAATATTACTAGTTTTTTTTTTCAAATTAGATTAACATTCCAAGTTTTTAAAATTCTACATTTAGTCATTTTTATATTACATATTATCCACATAAAAACATTAAAATTACCAGTAATAAAAGAGACCACCGGTAAGTTCAAAAAATTGTTAAATATGTTTTTGATGTTTTTATTTTGAGTGAAAATCTGAATTAGTCCCTTTTAAAAATTTTGAAGTAATTTTGTTCCTCAACTTTGTAAATACGTGGATTTAGTTTTTTTAACCAAATTTTATTAAGTTTATTTAACATTTTAAAAATATTTCATTATAATATTTTATTTTGTTTACACCGTTTACATGTTTTCTCTTCAATGTTAGCCGGAAAACGTCAAATAAATTTAAAAAAAATATTTAAAGGACTAAATCCACATATTTATAAAGATGAAGGAGTGGGCAAAAAATCCAATTTTCATGATCAAATCTACTTTTTATCTAATCCAATCCATTTAATATTTATTTTATTAAAAATTCAATCCATTTAAAATTCATTTTATTGGATTTGGATTTCAATCTGATCTACATTTTATATATTTTATGGATTGGATATCCATTCTCTAAATCTAGATTTTCAAAATGGATAATCCAAATTTTTAATTTATATTTTTGGTTAGGTTAGGCTAAAAGTCGAGATGGACTAGCCCAAATTTAGTCGTATTTGACTGAGTTGGCGTAACCCTATACGTAATTTGGTCGAATTTAGTCAAGTCGGTCCTGCTTGAAATTTGGTCCAGTCGGTCCTAGATAAAATTTGGAAGTATTCGGTCGAGTTGATCCCGGCCCAAATTTGACTACATTGGGCTGACTCAACCCAAACAAAATTTGACCGCATTCAACCGAGATGACCGGGACCAAAATTTGGTCGTACTCAACCTAGTTGACTCTGGTCAAAATTTGGTCGAATTCAATCGAGTTGGCCCCAATTGAGATTTGGCCAAGTCGCCCCTGACCCAAATTTGGTCGTATTCGGCTGAGACGACCCAGGATGAAATTTGACCGTATTCAAATGAGTCGGTCACGATCAAAATTTGGTCGTATTCAACTGAATCGTCCACGACCGAAATTCGGCCTAATTCAGTCGAGTCGGCTCTGGTCGAAATTCGATCGTGTTGGCCTCGACCAAATTTGGCCGAGTTGGTCCTAGTCTGAATTTGGTCGTATTCGGCAAAGTGGATCGCAACCGAAATTTGGTCGTATTCAGGTGAGTGGGTCCCAACCTAAATTTGGCCAAATTCAGTCGAGTTAGCCATGACCAAAATTTGGTTGAGCCGACCCTAGCCCAAATTTAGCCATATTCGGTCGAGTAAGTCCTAAATGAAATTTGATTGTATTCAGCTAAGGCAGTCGTGATCGAAAATTGCTCATATTCAACCGAGTCGATCCCGACCGACGAATTTACTGGAGTCAACCCTGATCGAGATTTGACTGATCATACCCTGGCCCAAATGTGGTCATATTTGGCTAAGTTGGTTATGGCCAAAATTTGGTCGTATTAGGCAAAATCGGCCCTGGTCGAAATTTGGCCGGATTCAGTCAAGTCGATTCATTCAAATTTGGCCAAGTCGACCCCAGCTAAAATTCGGCTGAGTCGACCCTAGCCAAAATTTGGTTGAATTTGACCAAGTCGAGCTCAACAAAAATTCGGTCAAGCTTGACCAAAATTCGGTCGACCCCGACCAAAAGTCAGTCGAGTCTATCCCATACTGAAATTTGGCCTCGTTGGTCCCGACAAAAAATCTGTCAAATTCTATGGTGTCGGTCCTATGGACAAAAGTTTTAGAAAATTCAATTTAATTTAATTTTATGAAAAATGGATTTTGGATTTTGAACTTGATCCAAATATTTGGATCTGAATTTAAACTTGATCTAAATATTTGGATATGGATTTAAAAAAAAATTCAATCTACTTTTTTTTTAAAGGATTTAGATCGAAAATCTAATTCAATTATTTGGATCCAAAATAGATGAGAATTGGATCATTAAAAATTCAATCCATGATCATCTTTAGATGAAAGATTAAATTAGTTAAAATTTTAAAGAAGAACTAATTCAAATTTTAACTAAAGATCGTATGACATAATGGATAAATTTTAAATTTTATTCGGATATAGGTAAATTCTGTTGTAAAACGTGACTTTTTTTATTTTAAAGTCGTGGTTTACAAACAAAACTTTAAATTTGATAATTTTTCTTAATTGAGATGGTGCTCTTAAGCACGTTTTTTTTAAGAAATCGTGCTAATAAATACCCTTTAATTTCGTTTAGAGAAATCTTGCTCAGATATTCATGATTTTAATTTATTTAATAATATTTTAAATGGTGTATCTAAACATGACTTTGATAGTTTGTTTATTTTTTTTAATTAATTTATTTTTCAACTTATTTTAACTTTTTTAATAAGTTGTTTTTTATTTAATAACTTATTTATTTAATCAAAAATGTTAATTTTTTTGTGAGAAATTTGGAATGAACACATTGGTTTTAATTTTAAGTTAGTTTTTGTATATAGTAAATAATTTATGAAATTAAAAATAACAAAGATCACATTGCAATGATGATTAATTTTGAATAAGGTGAATATCTATAATGAAGAAAAGTAAATTTAATATAAGGATAATTAATTTTAAATAATAAGTTAAAGTAAGCAAGTATTTTGAATAATAAGACTCTTAGTTGTTATAGCGAGTACACAAATAATTTCTAATTATTAATTCTTAGTTTTTTCTTGAGACAAAAATCTTGAAGATTACCAAAAGAAATAATTCTTAAAGAAAGCACAATATAAACTTATTGAAAACTTATTGATTGGTTTATATAGGATTTTGGAGATGATTGTTGTTGCATTTCTTTTACTAAGATATAATGTTTGCTTGATCATTGCGAACTGTACAAAATATTCTATACATTAATGTAAATATGTTAATATAGAAGTTTGATAAGGAAACAATTCAAAACATATATAATTTAAAAACATGAGTGTATGTATTATGACTTAATAATACATAATTTGTTTCCTTATGCATATTTAGCATAGTTGTTAATAAACTTTCTATATAAAAGCTTTATAAATGGACATTGTAAATACATAGTCCTATTGAAAGTTTGACAATATTTAACACATTCTAAAACATGTATCACTTATTTTATATTCTCTAAAATATTTATTTATTGTCACGACTTGATTACTTGATAGATTATAAAAAAACAAAAAATTAACAAACTGTCAAATGTCCACTTATGGTTTGGTACACTTCATTCAGCACAAAACACATGTTAAAAGATTCATGTGAGAAAATTGATAGCAATTTCTTGTAATTTTTTTCTCAACAAATTTATAAGTATTTTCTACAAAAAAATTTTCAAAACAAAATTGACAAAAAATATGAGTTTTTTTAGTAGTGATAGTTTAGACTTCCTTTGAAAAAGAAATATTTTCTTTCATAAGGGAATCTAAACCCAATATCTTGGTTCAAATATGACCTCCAATTTTTTTTTTATTAACATGGTTAACATATTGTTTTGACTTTAGTACGTAGTTAATTAATAAATTATGATTTTTCAAATCTATCATTTTCAAAATAGGCTAGAAGTTGGAATAAATGCAAGGTTAACAGATTTTAAAGGAGTTAATTCATATGCAAACTCAAAATGAGAATCGAAAGTTATGATGTTAGTCACTCTATTGTATTTAAACTTTATATCAGATAAATGTTCTTCTCCATCTATTTGAATCACTGAAATGAAGCACCTCAGTGGTTAAACAAAGTTTTATTAACAAATTTTATTTGTAGATGACAAGTTGTAGAAAACATGATTTTAGTTCCTAATATTCCCCATAGAATCTTCTAGAAAGTGGCTAAAAAACTTTTAGGAAGTTTGTGCCTCTTAATTACTTCCTCAAAGAAGATATTTGCAATACAACATGCAACATGAACATTATGGAAATAAAATGGGTTATTATAGAAAATCGGTCAACTACCATAAGGATTTACTCTTATTTATCTTGACTTTGGAAGCCCAAATATAAAATCATTTGAAATATGCATCCATGGTAAACTAGGGTCAGAAAGGGGTGTAAAGTCTATAAGGTTAAGGTAAGTAAAAACGCAGAATATGATCCTAATAATCAATCATAAACTCATACACAATATCTCATATTGATAATCATGCTGTAAATAGTAAACGGTAGCATATCTGAATTGACCATAATGATAATATTAGAGAGCACTAATGATACAGTGATCTTCCTCCTGTAGAGCACCTTTATTTTCCTTTGGGTCTTCTCTCTTGATGGGGATAGGGAGCAGTGGCGGAACTTGGACAAAAAATTTAGGGGCGCCAAATTAAATTTGTTACATATAATTTTTTTTAGTTAGAATCTTTTTTTTCATTTCTTCGGCTTAAAACAAGCATACATAATAGTAGAATTCAAAAAAATATGACTATCATTCGTTATTATATCATGATATAAACCATGAATACCATTTTGATAAGCCCTTTGTACCTCATCAATTTGATTTGGTGGGTAATGTCAAATTTGAGGACGTTTTTCCCGGATCGTGTTTTAATGAATTTTTAAATTCATTATATGTAATCCTAGGAAAGTTAGAGATTTGTTTTTTATTGTCTTGAATACTTGGTTCTCATGAAATTTCTTAAGTTTAGTTAATGTAAATTTTTTTTTTCATCTTATCACAAGCCTTCCTCTTTCAAAAAAAAAATCAATTATTTTACTCTTTATCATAATATTTCTAACATAAATTTATCACCTCTCACCTATTTAGAAAAAGAAAATTTGTATTCACAAATCACAATTATCACAATGCAAAACATAACAAAATTCATATAACTTTAATTAAATAAGCAACACTATATAAATTCAAAACTTTAAAAAATTTACCATAGGCAACAAAAAACATAAAATCTCTAAATTTCATAATTAAGGGTTATAATAATTTGGGAAAATTTATAATTAAGGTTCATATAAATTTCATAAAACAATCCCTAAAATCAAAATTAGGATTTATACTCATTTGGAATAAACTTAATTTGGGAGAAACATCCTAAAATGAATCATAAATTTAACATATATAAATTATAATAAGATACTAACCTTGATATGTGAGAGATCATCCGAGAATATATACTTCAATTTCAATCTATGTATTCCACAATCTCTGTTTTCTAATCTATCTCTTTGTATTTATTTCTTCTCACACATTTTCATGATAATTTACATTATGGAAAGTTCTTATATATAGAAAAAAAAAACTCTAATCTCTTTTATAAATCAATGTCTCCATTAAACTTTTTATTTTATCTTTTATTATAATTTTTTATAATATAAACTTAATATACATAATATATAAATATAATTTTAGAAAATAAATAAATATATATAAAAAATAAATTTTAAAAATTTTGGGGGAGCCGTGGCTCCCCCTGTCATTGAGTAGGTCCGCCATTGATAGGGAGAAAGGAACAGTAAAAGTACGTAATGACTCTGTGTGTGCTCTCAGAAGGGGACCACGACCATTTATAAACTGAATTACTTAAGTTTCAGTATTTCTAATTTGGCCCCTTATCAAATTAGAAATTACTAACTGGTCTCTATACAATATTTATTTTCATGACATATGCCTTTAGCCAAATCTTTAATTTAGTCAGATCACTTTATTATTTGGCTTTATAAATAATGACCCTAACACATTTAATTATATGTCATATATATGCATGACCCAAAATTACTAACAATCTCCCACTG
>Ga0214544_1007459_pt1 | contig 19176 bp, 9 predicted proteins | sample CNSS3metaG_FD_160074 | JGI IMG/M metagenome (GOLD analysis project Ga0214544, IMG submission 160074) | Root nodule microbial communities from cowpea collected in UCLA plant growth center, Los Angeles, California, USA - CNSS3 | ecosystem: Host-associated > Plants > Roots > Nodule | place: USA... | reverse complement strand
ATTTTATTATTGAAGATCTATTTGTGATAAAAATATTCACAAATGAAAAATGTGAATCAAATCAATTCGAAGTTGAAGAAAAGATGGAATATTTATTGATGAAATTATTCACTTCATCATAATCGGATAAAACCCTTGAAGAACTGATAAATCAGATGAGAATAAAGATAGAGTCATATTCTACATGTCAATACCGACAACAATGAAATTGAAAGTAAGAGGAAAATCCGTCGACTTAAGAAATCATGAGGGTTCAAGTCCCTCTATCCCCAAAAATACTTTTTTGATTTTCTAATTTTTTTTCCTATATCCTCTCTATCTTGAAGTCCTTATTTATTTGTTTTATTCGATTTATTATTTCCCAACGAAATTAGAATTTTTATTTTCATCAATTTCCTATCTATCATAATGACAAGGGACGAGTTTTGGAATAGATATAAATATATATGTGAAACACATAGAATTTTTTTTTAATCAGAAATGTATAAATTAATATCTTAATTTTTAGCAAGGAATTTTCATATGCGTAATTAACGATTAACAATAAAAAATAATTATTACTGCAGAAACTCACTTACAAACTTTTTTTTTTACTTAGTTGATATAGATTCATTAACATAGATTTTAAAAATCTTTTAAATTCAAAGTATTAAGAAGTATGGTACTTTTTTATATGTTAACTCCTAAATAACTTTTTCTTGGAGCTTTCGTCATTTCACACGTCTCATTTGGTGCCTTGTCTGAAATAACACTAATTTTTTTTTCTAATTTATGCGAATGCTATCCAATTAATACCTTATTATCTTATCTTATTTTCAAAAATGTCACTCAGCATACATTTCTATTATTATATTTATCATTTTTATTATAATTTTATTATTATTAGAATTATAATTACTAATACTATTATTTTATTAGCAGCAGTATTATTATTATTTATTACATTTATAATTTTATTACTATTATTAGTATTGAAAATATTACTATTACTAATATTATTATTATTATTTATTAGTATTATTATTTTTATCATTATAATTATTATTAGTAATATTATTTTAATACAAACATAATTAGTATTAATAATAATAATATTATTATTATCATATTATTTTAATTAATAATACTATCAGTATTAATATTAATAGTATTACTATTATTATTAGTTTTACTATTGTTAATCTTACTAATAATAATAATAATAATTATTATTATTATTAGTTTTTATATTATTATTATTAGTATTGATATTATTTTTATTATTAATATTTGTTATTATTATTAACAATATTATTATTTTTATAATTAGTAGTAATATTATTGTTATTATTAGTATTATTGTTATTATTATTAATAATAATAATATTATTATTATTAATAATAATAATAATATTATTATTAGTATATTATTTTTTTTAGTATATTTATTTTAAAATTAATTAATATCATTATTATTACTATTTTAATTAATAATAGTATTATTATATTTATTGTTATCATACTTCTTATTATTACATTTACTATTTTTATTTTATTGATAATATTCCTGTTACTATTACTATTATTAATATTCTTATAATTATTGTAACGTCCAATTCAATAGATAAAACCAATTTAATAAAACGTCGCATACATGAATATTCAGAGAGTACGAAGTTTGGGATATAAAGGTATACAGTACACCAAACATATCCATAACAAAAGAGAAGAGGCACCACACTGCCTAACACAAAGTGCAATAGTTCTAAAGGTAGTACAAGGTCTTGTCCAAGACAAGAGAATCATAAATTATTAGGTCTCCTTCAACTGTAGGCTCCATAACGAGCTCAAAACCCGTCCAACCATCAAGTTATAGCATCTCTACTATCATTACCACTGTCAGGGATTCTCACATCTGTTCACATCAATAAAATTGATGATCATTGCAATAGATAAAGCCTCACACGACATACAAGCAAGCAAAAGGGTAAGCTAGTGTAAAGGAATCTTATATCATAATAGTCAACATGTAGTTTCAAAGTCAGACATAAATAACAAACATTCACACATGGATTACCAAATCATTTAAGACCCCAAGACTTAACTATCCAGATATGTAAAATGAGACACCACCACGAAACCGTGGAATTACGTCCTAACAGTGAGGCACCACCTCGAGGCCTTCGTCAAATTACGTCCGTACATGAGGCACCACGAGGCCTCCATGGAATTACGTCCTGGCCTTGAGGCACCACCACGATACCCCCGTAGAATTACGTCCTTATGTTGAGGGACCACCATGAACTCTCACCCCGAGGTTCATTAAATTAAGTCCATTAGATGAGGCACCACTAGGGACTCTCACTAGGGAGGTCCATGGGATTACGTCCATTAGGTGAGACACCACCCTAAGCTCTCACTACAAGAGCCATGGAATTACGTCCTACTCAGATTGTATATATGTTTCACCAACCAATCAGAGAGTTCCCATAAATACTAATATCATGTTGATATGTATATGTATATGAACAACCAATAATACAGCTCACAGTTCCCAATTCATACACAATAAATCAACATCTTATTTCCATCTCAACCTCATACAGTAATCATGGCATCATCCCTCAAACCCTTCTAGTAAAGCATTTAGATCAAACAAGCAAGCAACACATAAGTGAACCATTCAACAATAGTACCAAAACTTGGCCCCAGTCTCGCTCAGGCTAATAGGTCTCGCTCAGGAGAGAGAGATCATCTCGCTCAGGCGAGAGAGATCCTCTCGCTCAAGCAAGCCCCTTCTCGCCTAGGCGAGGGCTCGAACAAGGGAACAATGGCTTCTGCGATTTCTCGCTTAGGCGAACCCCTTCTCGCCTAGGCGAGACCACCCCTCGCTCAAAATGAAAACTCGTCGCCTAAGAGACAGTTCGAGCAGCAGATCCTGGGCAAGCCTCTATTAATCTCGCCTAGACGAGACAAGCTCGCTTGGGTGAGGAAACCAGTGTTCACTCGTGCAGAAATGCAGGAACATCACCAAATCACATTTTTAACCAATACCAAGTAATCAAACCATTAGCATACCTCAAGCATACGACTTAAACTCAAAAAACATACGAAAAACATAGATAACCTTAAACCCTAGCTTCCCTCACCTGGAAAGGGTTTAGCAAAAGACTTCAACACTTGACTCAACGAACCTAACAGCTTCGAAAGCGGACCCAAGAGCTGAGAATAAAGACACAAGAATTAACGAGGTTGCTACAGTAAGCTCAACAGAACCATGAGAACCAACTTAGAACGAGAAGAGCATGGTTCAAGAACAACTTACGTGAAGGGAGAACGAGGTTGGGCTAGCTCGAAATGGACGTAGGACCAAACCCTAGCAGAGGATCTGTGGAGAGAATGAAGGAAGAGTTAGGGTATTGATTTCGTAGAGTGAGCTGAAATTGTGGGACTTGGCTGCTTTAGGGCCTTTGCATCCTATGGGTCAGCCTTTAGGCCCAACAGTGTGACAGCCCTTAAACATTAGGGTATTAAAAATAAAGTAGGGCCTTACAATTATTAATACTATTAGTATTAAATATTAATAGTATTACTATTATTATTAGTTTTATTATTATTTTTAGTTTTAATAATAATAGTAATTATTATTATTATTATTATTATTATTATTATTATTGCTTTTAGTATTTATATTATTATTAATATTAGTATTAATATTATTGTTATTATTAGTGATATTATTATTCTTTTATTATTGTTATTATTATTATTAGTGATATTATTTTTTTTATTATTTTCATTATTATTATTTTTGGTATATTTATTTTTAACATTATTATTATTATGAGTATTAATATTATTATTAAAATTAACAATTGTATTGTTTTATTTATTATTATTATATTTCTTATTATTGTTACCATTATCATTATTATATATTATTATTATTGTTTTATTATACCAATAACTTTTATTTTCAGGTAAAGATTGACATATGAGACGACTGTTGTGTGAGAAGGTCGAAGTTAAGCTTTTGTAAGTTTTAGTTTCAGCTTATCCTTATATATTAATAATTGTCTTATTTAATTGCCAGTTTTTTTTATCAATACTCATTGTACATTTAATTGGTTGTTTGCTTATACTTACACACATTAGACTCATAATTTTTATTTCGAGTACATCTTGAATACTGATAATGAAAGTTTTTTTTTTTTCTTATGAAGACTCAAGTTCAAATTTTTGTAAATTTAATTAGAACTTCCACTTAGATACATATCATTGTCATATCTAATTGTTAAAGTCTTATTTATTAATATTCATTAAACATTTTATTGACTCTTTGCTTATATTTAATATACTTTTCAAATATATTTTAGGTAATTAGTAACGTCCTTTATTTTATTAATACTTAACCACTAATACAATTTATTCATAAGTAAAAGTTTTAACATTTTAATGTTATTTTAAATATATATTCAATTGTAATAATATTGATTATTTTTATTCATGATGTATATTTATGAGCATATTATTATTTAGAGTTTCAATCATTATCCATACTTGAAGCTTTATTTATTTATTTATTTGTAATTTTAACCCTAAAATTGTAAAATTTTGACAAATTTTTATGTGAATATAATTCATATCTATAAATAACAAACTTTTGTACCCTTTAAAATTAATTTTAGTATTATCTTTATATAAAAGTTCTTAATTTAATTCTAAAGTTCTCAAAATTTAATTTTTCCTATAACCATTTTAATTATAAATTACAATTTGTAATTCTTACATAATTAATATATGTCAATTAATAATTTGGTAAAAGGAGTCATTAAATTAATATATTATTTTTCTGATTTTATATTTCATAATTATATAATTATGTAATTATATAATTATATAATTATATAATTATATAATTTTAAAATTTTATAAATTTATAAATTTATAATGGCCTGATTATAGAATATAAAAACATTAACCGTAAAATTAAATAATTAAAAACTAAAACAATATGAAATTAAAATTAAAAAATTATATTTTTTATTTATATTTAGTAATTTAATAATTTTATTATTATCTAATAATCTAATTTTATATTAATAATCTAATTTTATATAATGTTTATCTTTTAATTTTTTAATTTTAATTTGCTTTAAGAATAATATTTGTTAAATTCAGTAAAATTTTGGAGGAAATTTTCGTCACTAAAGTCTAATAATTTTTGTTAAATATAGTAAATCCTTAGAGAAGTCGACCATAAAAATTTAAGAAGGACTCAATTGATAATTCCCAAATTTATGAACTTAAAACATAAACCAATGTAAAACAAACAAACAAAATTACCCTTACGAACACACGAGTATCGTGCTAGTTATATGTAAGAAGAAACAAAGGACAACGCAGAAGCAATTAACAAAGGAGATTTTGTCACTCTTCGATTTTTTAGAAGAGATAATTTCATCCTCAGTCGAGAAATGCAAAAGAAATGGGGATTAGGGTTTAGATTTTCTCGCATCGGGGAAATAGGACTCTTGGGTGGGAGGCATTCAGCTTCTTGTCCTGGTTGGGTGGGGTTTTGTGATTTGTGTTTGTTACTTTTCTTTTAAGTTTTATTTCTCTTCTTAGGTATGGCAGGGGAGTATGTAGTGGACTTCTTTATTCCTTGGCAATGCCTTGGGGAAGAAACATCTAAGAAGGCTCTCGAGGGAAAAGGAAAAGAGGTGGAAGTGGCTTTGGAGAAACCAACGACAACTAAAAAAACTTTTGCACAAGTTCTAAAGGTAACATGTGATGTTTCGGTAAACCAATTGCCTATGCCATGTGTCAAGGAAGATATAGTTACAGCACAAATTGATGAGGAGGATTACTTACAAGGATTGGAGGAGTGCAAAAACCACGTATACAGAAGAATCATCTTAGCTAGAGGAGACAAGGCTCAAACGCATCTTGAGTTATGCTTAAAATTGAAGGTACTTTGGAAAGATTTGGGAGATTGGAAGGCCATACCCATTGGGAAAGGTTTCTACGAGTTCTCTTTTCACTCTTTAGATGAAATGAGAAGAGCCTTGACAATAGGTGTTTGGAACTTAGCACCAGGGGTTCTTAGGTTGTTTGTCTGGTCTAAAGACTTCATCCCATCTACGGTTAAATTGACAAAAACTCAATGTTGGGTAAAGTTGAGAGGGCTACCAATGGAGTACTGGAAACCTAGAACTTTGTTCTCCATTACTAGGGGCATTGGTACGCCGTTATCGCTAGATGAGTGTACCTTGCAAAAATCAAGAGGGTTCTTTGCTCGGATTTTAGTTGATGTTAACTTACAATATGATTTGCCCAATCAGATTATGGTGGAAAGAAAGGGATTTGCTCTAGTGGTAGAATTGAAATATGAAAAACTCCCAGAATTTTGTTCTCTTTGTAGAGCAATTGGTCATTCGATGTCGGTGTGCAAGCATAATATCATAGGGGAAAAAGGTAAAAAGAAATCATTGGGGAACAATTCAAAAAAGAAGATTTTGTTTAAGGGGGTCAATAATGAAGGGGAAAAAGATAGTAAGCATGAACATACCGTAGAAATTGAGGATGCATCGAAACAACAAATTCATGATAGTAGCACTCTCATGGACAAGGATAAAGAAAATTCACAACCGCATGGATTATAGAATACCAAAGAGGTAACCAGAGAAAAAGAAATACAAGCCCAAACCCAACAAAATGATTACAGTAGCCAACACATTAATTCACAAACAGAGATTGACTCCAACAGGGAATTAGAGATAAATCTTGTGATTCATCACCCTGGTGAAGGTGTACCCCATCCAAATTATGCTTTGTTAGAAGATATGGAAACAACAATCCAACAACAAATAACAACTCCACAGGAAAAACAAACAACTGAAGTTCAGTTTGTGAGGGAAACACAAATAGAAGATTTTTGTGGGGAAGGAGATCATGTACAACAAAAATAAAGATCGGTAGTTATGCACAAAGATGGAATACTCATCTCAAAGTTCTGGGGTGATAGAGTAGAGGTGGAAGATGACTCCATATCGAAAAAGGAAGATGAAGTCACATTTCAACTTGTAACCAAGAAAAAGGGAAGACCTCCAAAGAACAAAAAGCCTTTGAGAAGGTAGGTAGTAAAAAGAAATAATGGTTTTTAAATTCATGTATTGGAATGTCAGGAGCATAGGTAATTCAAGCATAAGGAACTACCTAAAAAAATCACCAAAGATTCAGACATGTTCTGTTGTTTTTAACAAATTCAACTACTAGCATATTTGTTGACAAATATGACCACGAAAATGTGGCATCATTTTATCAATATATTTTGCCGACAAAAAAATATCAGTTGGTAATAACAATTCTAGCTTACATAAGGATTTTACAGACAAATATTTATCAACAAATATTTTCGTTGATAGTTCAAATTCAAATTTACCAACATAATTATTTCCAATAATAAAATTTGCTGGTAATGTTGTTTTACTAATGAGTTTATTTCTATCAGTAAATGTTTTGCCAACGAATTTATTCTCATCAACAAATTTTGTTAGTAATTAAGTGATTTCTTATTAAGACTAAGAAACATTTTTAGTCTCTCTTTATTTTGCAACAATCACTTTTTGTGGACTCAGCACAAGATGATGCCGGAGTTGACGCATATCTAGATGATGAGAACCTAAGTTTGAGTTCATAGGATACCATTTTCTATAGTCATGTTTAATTTGGGAATAATATGGTTCTTTTCCTTTTGGATAACTATACAAATATATTATATATATTGAGAATTATCTACTTTTCCTCTTAACTATCACATCTCTTTATTATCTATATTTCACTGCTATATGGATATTACGAAATTAATTATATTATTGAAATAAAATAAAATTAAAGTGTTATATTGTAATTTATTGTCAAAAAGTGGATTAAAAGTAATTATAAATATACTTATAATTTATTTCAAAAATTTATATTAATTCAAACATTTCTTCTTCATACCAAAACAATATTATTTATAAAGAAATTGGTAACATTTTTTTATAAATTGTTTTTATAATCTCAAATGTTTCTCATTCTAAATTATTATCACAAGTTACAAACAGGTAAATATTATTAGATTAAGCTAATAGACCTTTCAATAATAATAATAATAATAACAATAATAATAATAATAATAATAATAATAATAATAATAATAAATTACAAAATAGTATACCTGTTGAGAAAGACAACCATCATCATTTTATTGTTTATTATTTGAGTAGAGAAAGTAGTGGTGGATGTAACTAATGTGAAACAGAAAAAGAAAATAGATTTTACAATCATATATCAAAATGTCTTTTGTTATAAATTAAAACGAAAAAATATAACTTTAATTTTGAAACAATAGACTGGTAAGTAATTCATTTATAAAATTGAAAATAAAATTTAATAATTTTACTAGTAAATATTTTTTTAAATTACATTAACTTAAAGGATAATTAATTTTTAATATAAATTTAAACTTATACATTGCACTCAAAAGAATGTTTCAATTTTTCAATTTTTTTATATATATTTTACATTAGAATTAAATCATCAAAGAAGGTTAACTCGTAAAAACTACATAATTATAATTAAAGATAAGTAAAAATTGATAAAAAGTTAATAAAGAGTTTGTTTTAAGGTAGATTACGAGTCAATTTATCTTTAATCGGGTTGTAAATTGTTTAACTAGTGGGTTAAGTGAATTAGGTTCAAGTTGACTAACATTTAGAAAAAACAAAATTTTTTCAACCCTACCTAACTCAAACTCATGACAAACCGAAGGGTTTAGTCATGCCATTTCATGTCGAAGACCAAGACGGGCTGGCCTAGGTCCAAGGTCCAAGGTCGAAAGGGCCTGTTTGGAACAGAAAATTGAGACAGGCTCTCTCATACCAAAGGTCGAGTTGGGCTAACTATTGAACCAAAAGTCAAGACAAGACAAAAATTGAGACATGTCAAACCGGGCCAAAGAAAAGGGTTGATTTGTGACGAAAGTCAATATGACCTTGCTAGGAAAGGTCAAGACTAGTGCCAAAGTTCAAGACAAGTCGAAGGTCGAGACAGACAGGCCTCAACCGAAGATCGAGACGTGTTGCCCCAAAACAAAGGTCGAGACAGCTTGGTCTCGACCGAAGTTCGAGACTAGTGAGCACCGACCAAAGATCGAGACAAATTGGACAAGTCGTAGATCAAGAAGGCCGATATGGACCGACTTTGATCCAAGGTTGACACGAGTCCTAATTTGGTAGACTTGAACTCGGTCAAATCGACCGAGTCACCGAAATTCAACCACACGAAATTCAAACCAGTCAACCCCAACCTAATTCAACCAAATTCAGCAAATAGGGCAAGATCGATATTTAGCCAATTCAACCCTAAGTGTAATTCAATTTATAAATAAAGATAATAATAATAAAATATGTTGTCATCATAACAATAAGTGAAAAATATTTTTTTTTATCACATACATGCATGATTGTTGTAAAATAGATTGAAGGTTACATTAGTCATTCGCCTAACAATATTCATCTTCCTCCTCTTTTAAATATTTGAAAGAATCAAAAATACTTTCTACAAGAAAACAATTTCAATATGTCCGTTCAATAACAACATTCAAATAAATTGTTTCTTTCATTGGTTAGAAAAATACGGCTATCGATACGAAAAAGAAAAAAAAAAGTACTATTAAAAAGCTGAATCCCATTGACAATAGCCATTCTACGAAGCAACAGTGACCAAATTACAGAGTTGGAATAAGTGGAAGAGTAAAAGAAAAAACCCTAGATTTTGTTTCTTCTTTTGTGCTTTCATAAAAAATTGTAACAGATTCTGTTATTGTTTGGTCATAAGTTTTGGTCATAAGTTTCTAAGAGATATAATCAAACTAACATATATATATATAATTAATTTTTTATTGTTTTAAACTTTAAATATAAAAAAGATATTAGATACGAAAAGTTAAATTAATTGGTGTTCTGATACTTATATTATTTAGTAGTCGATATTAAAGATAATTTTCCTTTTAATTCTAAACCGTATCAAAGTTATAAGTTTTAAATACGACAATATCTGTTTAATGAATTGAACTATTAAACTATACATGTCTTATAAATAACTTTCCATATATACTTTAAGAAAACATAACATCATTAATAATTTCAAAATCTTTGTACATGTGATTCCTTATGTGCATAAAAAACACAAACAACATTCAGATTCAAAAACTTTGTCTTAATGCTACATATTTACTATCATTACATGTCGTCTGAATCTGAAATTGCTTTGAGCCTACGGTCCCCAATTGAGGTGATTGGTTGAGAAAAGAGGCAAAGAAAAATGATTTTCAACGAAAACAAGATTCATTGAAAACCTAAAACCTGCTGCGTCATTCTGCATAAATATGGATTCCTATGGTCCCACTAGAACTCATTGGTTGAGAAAATAGGCAAAGAAAAAAAAATCATTGAAAATCTAAACTTAGTTTCTATCGTAATTCAGCTCATTGGTTCATAGTAGAGGCAAAGAAAAACTTTTTTCATAAAAAACAAAAATTCATTGGAAACCTAAACCTAAAAGGATATTTACTTTTGCGATAATCAAAAATTGCTTTATAATAGGAAACAAAACACAGCAGTAAATTGCTTCATTTAATGGTTGAGTTGGAATGAGTGCAAGAATCAGAAAACCCTAAATATTGCAGAGAGCTTTTGTTTCTTCTTCACTAAAATTTGTCTTCATTCGCAATTTGTCTTCATATTTTTGTTATTAATATTCATAAGCATAATTCTTGATATTCTAAATATTCATTAGCATAATCATTTGAAGAGTATTGAAAACACATTGATTTCTATAACAAAAAAAAAAGTTACTTGACTAAATATATTTCAAATATTGGAAGAACACTAAACAAAACGTTTTATGTCCTAAAAATATAAGATACTCCAAATATAAATTAATCATATATAGTAGATCTTAAATTTATTAAAACCTATAAAATATATTAAAAATGCAGTGAAGCATATAATAATTTCTAACATAAAAGAGAGAAATATTTTATTAAATTTGCATATCACTTGTTTAAGTAAAAATGGTGAAAATGGTATACTCATTTTGTTTCATGTATGAGAGACTTCTTTACAGTGAATATCCGTCGTTACAGAGTGATACCAAATATTCATATTTTATATTTTATAATTAATTTCGTGTTTAATTTTTAATAAATTTTAAAAAAAATATCAGAAAACATGGTAAATAACTAAATCAAAAACTAACTTTCCAAGTAAACAAAATTTAATTTAAACTAATTCGTAGATAAGAAAATAAAATAAAGGCTGCCATTAAATCAAGTATCTCAAAATAATTAATCACTGAAAAAACTCCAAACAAGAATTGTAAAAGATAACTTACTCTTTTTCTGGATCGTTTAGGATCAAAGCCAAGAGTCTAATATGATATGAAATTCAATTAGCAAAGAGTTATGTCCATGCATTCATGGTTTACGAACCAAGTCTTTTAAAATTACACACAAGAATAACAGTAAAGAAACACTTAATAAATATAGTATGAATGGCTGCGACACTGTAACTGTAAGGCAAGGATTAGGCTTGAAACATACTACCATTTTTTTTCTTCTAGAGTATATAATTTAATGTAATAGAAGGGAATATCATTCATGGTGAAAACGTTCAATTAAATAACCAACTGCAAAATCATCTAAAATTTGACTTTTAACTTGCATGATATTGACAGAAATAATTAGTTCCAATTTTTGTTTTTTATATCATAAATTATGTGATGACATTGATTTATATAACAAAATTAATTAGTTACTTGACTAAAAGAGGGTATAAAACCTGTTATGTACAGATGAATTTTTGTGAAAAAAAAAATAAATTAAGAATGGTGAAATTATTTTATACAAAACACGGTTAATTGTTCAAGATTTTTCACAAAAATCTTATCTGGTATTAATTTGTGAAGAGACATATTTACTAGTATGGGATGCAACAACATTTTGATATTTTATTATCCTAGTTGCACAAAAAGGTTTATATTTATATCTTATGAATGATGTTACAACTTATTTATATGATTCTTTGATCATTTTATTTATATGAAAATCCATGAAGGATTTAATTTGTCCAACAAGGCAAATTCTAAAGAGGTTTATTTAGTAAAATTGAACAAGTCCTTTTATTTACTAAAGCAATTAGGATGTATGTGGTATAACCGTCTTAGTGGTACTTGTTAAAAAGAGGTATAGAAATTATCTTAATTGTCTTTGTATTTATATGAAAATATTAGAAAATGAATTTTCCATAATCATTGTTTACGTAGATGACATAAACATTGTTGAAAATGCTAATGAGGTCACAAAGGTAACTAATTGCTTAAAGAACGAATTTGAGATGAATGATCTTCGAAGGACAAAGTTTTGTTTGAGAATAGAAATTGAGTATTTAAATAAAGATGATTTTATACGCTTATATAATCAATGTGCTTAAAAGGTTCTTATATAATCAATGTGCTTAAAAGGTTCTAAATGGACAAGATACACCTATTATGCACTCCAATAGTTATGAGGTCGTTAGATGTTGATAAAGACTCTTCTTAGACCTCAAAAAATAATGAAGATCTTCTTGGTCCAAAAGTATCATATCTTAGTGTTATAAGAACAATAATGTATCTTGGTAATTATACTCGACTTGATATTATATTCGATGTAAATTTGTTAAGCAAGATATAGTTTGTCACATACAAGAAGACAATGGATTGGAGTAAAACATATATTTCATTACCTTAAGGGTATTACACATATAAACTTATTTTATCCAAATGATTCAAAATAATATCTAATGGGTTATGAATATGCATGTTATTTGTTATTTATCATATTCTCACAATGTCACAATGATTGATGACAAATAGGATATTTGTTCACGTGGTAGCACAAAATGATTTTATGGTGGTTTGTAAAACAAATAACAACATTGTCAAATCATGCATAATTTTAGCATTACACGAGATAAGTTGTGAATGTATTTGGTTAAAATCTATAATTCAACATGTTTGACAAACTTGTGGTCTATCATCAAAAAAAAAATAGAATTAACAATCATATATGAAAACAATAGTGCATTGTTCAATTACAATTGTGATATAGAGATCCAAAATATAATATGAGGAAATAGTAATAATAAATTTATAAAATAATAATAATAATTGTAATAACAAGTAATAATAATAATAATATAAATAATAATTACTATGAATAATAATAATAATATAAGTAACAATAATTATTATTATTTTGATTACAAGAAAAATTTAGTCGTCTCATAATATCATCTATTAATCAATTTTTTATCATCTATATTAATTCAATCATTTATAAATCTTTATAATTTTCTTTTCATTTGTCGTCATTTATTATCGTCTTTTCGTTCATTTCTACTCTTCTAATTCAAAAACAAGCTTAATTAAACAAGGGAACTTGAAATATTATACCATATATAAGGAACAAAAATCAAATATTAATAAAAAAAATAAGAAATTAATAATAATGTTTGATCCAGAGAGAAATTTAATTGTCAAATATTTTTACACAAGTAACATTAGTTATAATCCTTTATTTTCTATTACTTTTAATTATTTTGAATGTTGTAATAAATATAGAATAATTAATTGTTGAATAATACTTTATAAAAAATGTTAATAAACCCATAAATGAATTTAAATATAAGATATGTTAAACTTTATTCAAAATTGTGTGTTTTTTAAGTGTTAATTTTTAAAAAAAAATGTAAAACTTTAAATACGTATAAATTAAGATTTAACTTTTATTTAGGATTTGTGAATACATTTTTTTGTATAGAGATGAAGTGTTATAGTATCTAACTGTAACTCATAAATTCAAAAAGTATATAATTTTTTTTATCATATTTTACAACTACATACTATAATACTTGAGAGAAAATATAGTCTTATGCAAATTTCTATACCCTAAACAAGAGAAAATATAATAAAACTAAAAAAAATGGTTTTCATAAAAAAGAACACAAGTTGTCAAATCCTTCAGGTGTATTGTAATTGTAATGATCATAAAACTATTACAAGATTTGGATCATATAAGCATATTGATATGTCTCCTTACATATTAAGGGGATAAATTAAAAATAATATTTTCTTAAAAAAATTTCAAATTACATTAACATTTTCATAGCTATAGCCATCTCTCTTACTAGAAATCAAGAGAGAATTAAAAAGTGAATTAGTATAAACAAAGAACAGAAACAATAAATGATTTTAAGGAAAATACAAAAAAAAAATGTATAGTTTTTAAACATATTATAAAATCATATTATACTATGTGGTATTATTTTACTATATTATATTATTTTTAAGAAATTCTTGCAATTTATGCTTCAAAACACAAGTCATAAAACTTACTTTATAATTTTTAATACATTAACTTTTTTAGTTTAGAAGGTAATTATTTTGTTCTTATAACTTACGTTGTTAATTAAAAGCTAAAATCTCAAAATTTAATGTAACAGATATTTTACAAAACTCAAGTTCTAAGTTCATTATTTTGACAATGATTAAAATTGAAGATGCTAAAAAAGTATTAAATATAATTTATTCATGAACTTTTATCTTCTAGGTAAAGTCAACGTACACTTTATTATTACAAAAATAAAACAATTTAATCGTTAAAATAACGAAATCACTATTCAATTAACACTTGGTAAGATAATGATAGTTAAAAAAATATTCTATTATGATATTATAATATAGAACTCTATAGATATACTCATTAGATATGAAAGTTACTATAATACTAAATTAAAAAAGTTAATAAAAGTAATAATGATTAAAGGATGTCTTTCTTTACATATAGAAAGTAACTAAAAATCTGAAAACATTACATCCATGAAATAACAAAATTATTTAAAATAACTTAAAAATTATATAAAAAGAAAGAAAATAAGCCGACTATATGAATAGGTATAAAATGTTGAATATAGAAATCAAACTCACCTCTAAAATTTGTAAATAATAACCCTTGTGATAAATAGAACTATTTATTATAAACAACTTTCCCAACTAATTCCCCATATATATATATATATATATTTATATATATATATATATATATATATATATATATATATATATATATATAATGTATAATATATAATATGATAGATTGTATGGTTAAGAAAAAATCATATAGCAAGTAGTATTAAATGAAAACATAAAGTTAATAAATATTAAGGTAAAAGATGTAATTACCTAAGAATATTGAGAATGTATCACTTTGCAATTGATTTCAATCCATATCTAACTAGTTAAATGAAGAATAAGATTACTAAGAATGGTAATTACATCAAAACCTATGTTTCTCTTGTTTCTATAAAAAATAAACTTCTAGCTTTATTATTCACTACAACAAGATACAACAAGTTCATATTCTTTTTCAAGTTTTAGCATTATCATCAACTTTACAATCGTACTACATGATTGTATATCACAATAATGCTTCCATTTATACAAAGAACACAAAAAACGGGGAACCTACTCAACTCTCAATCAAAAATGGTCGAGCATAGAAAGATGTCCACCAATACCTACAAAACACTTTCCACGATGTTAATCATATCCACATATTCAGAACAAATAAAATATAAATCAAGCTACAAATATGCTAGCAATACACTTTAACACAATATTATTAGATAAATTTACATAAGACTCATAAATACAACACAAATACTCCATGAGTGAAAGGACCTACCTATATGAATCTACCTCAAACAATGCGTTTTGGCCAACAATTATGCTATTACTCTTAACCTTTGTGGCTTTTGAGTCTTTTAGCCCTGAAATAATGATAGAAAAGAAACATTGTTATTACTTGCACATGTGGAGCATCAATTATAGAACAGAAAACTACAATACCATTGACACAAACAACTGAGTAGTTGTGACGTAGTCCACAAATGTAATGAACTAAAATATAACATCTAAACAGAACATTAAAAATTGCATATCAAGGTTATTAGAAAATATCACATTATCAATCTGCAAGTATCTTAAATGATATCTAAGGATCCAATTTCAAATTCATAATACTTGTTAATTGATAGATAAAATGGTTGTTAGGATGATAACTTTTCTCTAACATATTCAACAAACTCAAGCTAGCTTTGGTAACTATTTACCATCATGTTTATTGTCAAAATACAAAGAATGCAAGCTTTCCAGTGCCATGTACAACATCCAAAACCACAAAAGCAATCTTTTACTCACCTTGAGTGAATATACTTATCAACCTCTTCCTTCTTCTCAGGACCATAAACAAACCATTTTTCTTCAGATGAAGAAGCAGTTTCGTCTTGCATTTTCACATCTGCAAATTGCTTTCTGTTAGAAAACTTCCTAAAACCCAAATCACAATAGTATCATCATTTCAACTGGATTTTGAGAGTTACCTTGCAAAAGAACACTGCTTTCATCGTTATAACTTTTCAACTTCCAAAATACCTTTCCATCGTTGTCCACAAACTCGGGCTTTATTCTCATGGCATCAGAACCACGTTTCTCTATAATATTAGAAAAACAAATGATAACCATTACAATAGCCAAAAATATTAAATTCTTACAAGATATAAAACAGCATGTACCCAAACTTTCCATTTAAGAGCATTAATTTATTCTGTGAATCCAATTCCCAGTCTAGATTTTTTGAAAAATAAATGCTTTGCCGCAAACAATCAATTTTCCATAAGAAAATGGTGAATTTAAACCAAATGGAATTAAAAACCTTATAGGATGTCGCATAACGGAATGTTATTGGTATTATGTGAAAACATTAGACATCATATGATAATGATTAATTCACGAGCATCATATCATACCTTTTGGAAGTGCACCCTTTAACTTCAACACCTCATCATGAGCTTGAACCACTTCACTTTTTAGCTTTGTAAGTAGAGCATTATGCTTCTCCATTTGAAGTGGAGTCACCTTTAGCATAATACCGTTAACCGTCTCTGACTGCAATTTCTTCCTAAGACCCTTCTCCTATAAATAGGATGCATACAAAATTACAAATACAATATAAGAGCAAGAAACATCTCGATACAAAGAACGTCAAACCTTGCTTGCTATTACCTTGTCCACAGCTTCAGCAACCTTGGATTTTGCTTCTTTCACATCTTCTGCATGTTTTGCATTTTGATCTTCAATACAACACCTCAATTTTCTGTACACGTTAAGAACATTTCCAACCACTTCAAAACAAGATTATGAAGACAATAGGGAAAAGAAAAGGATTGAAAAAGTGATAAAACAATAAAACAAAAGCAAAATGCACAAAAAAGCTATTTTCTTATATACTTGACACACTTACTCAGTGCCCAAAGCTTCGTCACAAAGAAAATTCAGCAAAGTGAGCTTCCTAGACAAATCCAAGTTGTGATATCCACTTGCACCTTCTTCAAGCCAATCCAAAGGAAAATCCTTCATTATATAATCAGATTCAGCTATTAAATCTTTCAGCGCTTTCAACCATGAATTACTTCCATCGCTGGCAGTCAAGGATGGATACCTAAACCAAAGTCATACAAAATAATTATCACTGCCCAAACTGTAAACAAACAAATCGATCAAAGATATAAAAAATAACTCACTCATTTTCTGAATCATTAAATATGAGGGTCAACATTCTAATTTGAAATTGAACCACCAAGTTGTTTTGTCCTCGACGTAAATTTTGCTTACGTATCAATTCTCGTAACATGGCCTCAGCCTCTCCATTCTTCAAATCAAGAGCCTGATTAAGTTTATACACAGGTAAATGTGAAAAAGGACTTTATAAAGCAATTATGAATGGCTGCAAAATAAGTCAGTGTAATACAAGTATATATGTAACAAATGCACCATTATATCTGGAGTGCATAATTTAATGTTACACAAAAAATATCACCCTCAACAGAGTTAAAATGGGGGCATACCTTGCCGAATACTCTGCAAAACTCTAGGAGCTGCAGTGCATTCCCAACATTTTCAGGTGGAAGCTCAATGTCCAATACTTTTGTTAACTCCGCTCCAAGAGGCAAAGGAATTTCCTCTTCAGTTTTATCCATCACAGAGTTCATACCAACACTAGCAAACCTTGCCATTTCCACTTGGACTTCGGCACCAGCACAACTATCTATCGGCACAGTACAGTTCCAATTTTCAGCGTGCATATGTTGCACATTTTTCTTTGGGGTCGAAGTCATTGGATCAATGAAATCATTTGCAGGATCCACAGAAATAAGGTGATGATTTCTATGTTCCTGTATTTGCACCCCAGACAATGATTTTCCTTCAGCATCAGTTCTAACAATATTTTATTATGACAAAAATTATGGTTGCTATCTACCTTTGTTTCCTTTTCAGCGACTTTGCTACAAGCTCTGGTGTCATCATTTGCGTTCCCTTTTTCCTCATTTGGAACTTCTTGGCAAATTTTACGCTTTTTGTAGCTCTTCTTTTTGCCAGCATTATCACCATTCTTTGCATTACATATTTCCTTTAATTCTTCACGCGCCGTCTTCTTAGATATTTTGGTAGAATTCCTCTGAGTGTTTACGGGGTCAAGCTGTAAACTACTGTTCGTTTGTGAAGAGTTTTCCTTCTCCACTTCCCCCGAGAGAAATACTACAAGGTCCTGAAAAAAAGAAAGAAAAAAACATCAACGAAACTCATCAGAGCATAAGAAGCTGTGATTCATGTGTACATGTATCATCACATAAGACACAATGATATAGGTAAATATGACTATCTAAAAAGACAAAATAATGGATACATCATTATGAATTAAACAAAATATAATTATAAATTACTTTTATTTTATTAACTTATTTTTCTTGATTTCTAGATTGTTGGTCATATAGATTGTATTCATATTGATGAGCCATCATCAAGATGTTATTTCTAGTCTTTAATTCGTTTCTTGAAAGCGTATGTATGATAACAATAATAAAATTGAAATAAAAACGTCATACTCAAGTTATGATATTTGCCCTTCGTTATGCAAGAAAAGAAAATAAACAAATATATATATATATATATATATATATATATATATATATATAGACACACACACTATAGAAT
>Ga0214544_1007458_pt1 | contig 19177 bp, 17 predicted proteins | sample CNSS3metaG_FD_160074 | JGI IMG/M metagenome (GOLD analysis project Ga0214544, IMG submission 160074) | Root nodule microbial communities from cowpea collected in UCLA plant growth center, Los Angeles, California, USA - CNSS3 | ecosystem: Host-associated > Plants > Roots > Nodule | place: USA... | reverse complement strand
TTTAAATTTTTTAAAAATAAATTACCAAAAAAAAAAAAAAACAATCACGCAAATATTATGAGATTAGCTTGCCAAGTAATGAAATAATAAAATAAATCTGCATGTTGGAAATGAAAATCAATAAGCCCCTTCCTTAGTTAAGTTTTTTTGAAAAGAAATACTTGTTTTTCCTCAGACTTGTGCTTAGGAAACATCAAACATACGATAGCATGAATAATATTTAATGAGTAATTACTCATTTTTCTCTTATCTTTTTTTTTATATCCTCTTTCAACTTTCTTCTCTTCTCTCCAATTCAGAAACACCCACCATCTTTGGATAAACATAAGTGCATCAGTGTAGATTTCTCTCCCAAGGGTTAAAAGAGTAAGTATCTCAATGCTTCCCAAACTAAATTTCTACTTTTATTCTTACTTCTGATCTCTAATGCTCCTCATAATTGTAGATACCATGTATTTGTTCTAGAGAATTTTGTAATATGTAACTCTCTCTCTCTGTATTTTGATGTTTTACTTAGATGTTTAGTTGGCTACTCTTTATCAAAGTCATTTAACTTGATTAGCCACTGGTTCCTTAAATACCATCTTGTGTTTTGCTTTAGTCATAGGTACAATTATTATTAGACACTTTTGATTAAACTTTGAAAAAATCTTGGGTTGATTTTTATACCAGAATAAAATGGTATAATATTTTTTTCATATATGAAGCACAATTTGTGATGGGAATATTTAATTTACTTTGGGAGCATGCTTTGAGAGTGGGAATGGAATTTGATGCACACTTTTTGCCTTTGGCATTGTGTGTGAATCATGAAAGTGAGGATTACAACCCCTTTCATAATGAATTAATATGCCACCCATCTTCCTTCCTCTCTTATTGTCTCTCTCTTCTCTTTTTTATTTCATTCTCTGCTATCTCGTATTCCCAACATTAACTTCATAAATTTTAAATATTAATATTATTATTCATGATCTTTGAGTTAAGCAAGCCAACATGCTATTTAATAACAAATACTTATTTATTATACATTTTTTTTCACTATAGAACAACATCTTAGTTATCAATCCCAATTAGAGAAAGATGTATATTAAACAAACAAAACACATTTTTTATATTCCTAACTTATTTTACTAAAAGTTTTTGGTATCATTTAGTACCTTCTTATTTAATAATAAATGTTGAGACAAACCAAACTTTAGCTTTCTCTACCACAACCTTACACTATATATATATATATATATATATATATATATATATATATATATATATATGTTTTTTCTTAGCTCTCTTTGTTTATAATTAATAAGTTCATTCGATAATAATAATTTTTTTTAGATGATTACTTCTTTTGTCTTTCTTTTTCATAATTCTTTTTTTTTCTTTTTTAGTGTTTGCAACTTCTAATCTCATCAAGTCCCTCATTTATATCCAATTTTTTATAACTAGTTTTTTCTCCTTGAACTTAGCTAGACAGATTTACAAATGGATAAGTCATGGATTGATATGCCACGAAATACAACTAAATATCTAGATGGGTTAAATAAGTTTCTAGACTTTGCATTTGAATTCCGATCTATCAATGATACAATAAGGTGTCCTTGTCCTAGATGTCATTGTAATAAATGGGAAACCAGAGACGTTGTGTTTGACCACTTAATTTGCAAGCTGTTTCCAGAAAAATACAAAGTTTGGATTTGGCATGGGGAAACATATGACACAATGCAATCAAGAGACACAAATGTAGTAAATGTGCCATCACAAAATGAAAATCCAGTGATAGATATGATAGATGATGTATTTAGGATGAATAAAAACAATGATATGGATTATAATGCATATAAAGGACCTTTCGAATTAGTAGAAACCATGCCAAATGAAGAATATGTTGAGTTGCTTAGAGATTGTAACCAAGAGTTGTATGATGGATGTCAAAAGTACTCAAAGTTGTCTTTTCTATTAAGGTTGTATCATAGAAAATGTTTGTGTGGTATGACTTACAAGGCTATGACGATGATTTTAGAGTTATTAACAAACGCATTTGAATATGGAAAATTTCCTACTTCATTTTAAAAGGCAAAGAAGGTGATACAAAAGTTGGGTCTTAATTATACCAAGATAGATGTTTGCCCAAAAAATTGCATGTTGTACTGGGGAGAAGATGAAAATTTGGAGAATTGCAAATATTGTAATAAATCTAGATGGAAGAAAAAACGTACTAGTGGAAAAAAAAAACTTCCAGTAAAGGTATTACGTTACTTTCCCTTGAAACCAAGGTTACAAAGATTATTCATGTCTCTAAAAACAGCAAAGTTCATGAGATGGCATATTTTAAACAATAACCTAGATGGATTGTTGAGACATCCAAGAGATGGTAAAGCATGGAAGAGTTTTGATCAACTTCACCCTGAGTTTGCTCTAGAACCTAGAAATGTTCGCCTTGGCCTTGCAACAGATGGCTTTAATCCTTATCGAACCATGAATAATAGTCATAGTATATGGCCAGTGATTTTAATTCCATACAACAGACCTCCTTGGGGGTGCATGAAACAATCATCTTTTATTAATTCTATGATAATTCCAAGAAAAAAAATGCCAGGAAATAAGATAGATGTGTACTTACAACCTTTAGTGAAAGAGTTGAATGAGCTATGGACAGAAGGAGTTGAAACATATGATTCTTTTCCAAATGAAGTGTTTGTAATGCGAGCGTCTCATGTGGAAAATTAGTGATTTTCCTGGACTTTGTACTCTATCTAGGTGGAATACTTATACTGGTTATGCTTGTCCAACTTGTAATTTTGACATTTTTCCTTGTCGATTAAGACGCAGTAACAAGTGGTGTTTCATGGGTCATTGACACTTTTTAGAGAGAAGCCACAAATTTAGATTGATGAAAAAACAATTTGATGGCACAATTGTAGAAAGAGGTGCTACAAAATTATTATTTGGGTTAGAAATTTTGAAACAACTTGACGCCATAACATTTGATAGCAATCTTGAGTCAAGTAGTAGAGGAAACCAATGGAGAAGAAAAAGCATATTCTTTAATCTTCCTTATTGGAAGGACAATCTTTTATGTCATAACCTTGATGTTATGCATATTGAGAAGAATGTATGTGATAATGTGTTGTATACAATGCTCAAAGATGAAAAATCAAAAGATGATCTTCAAGCTCGTTAAGATCTAAAAGATATGGGGATAAAAGAAGACCTTTGGCCGGATGAAAATGGAAAATACATTCCTTTGTTATTTACAATGACAAGAGAACAAAGAAAGATATTTCTCAATACATTAAAGAATGTGAAGATGCCAGATGGTTATTCAAGTAACATATCTCGTTGTGTTGATGATGAAAACTATAGGATATTTGGCCTTAAGAGTCACGATTCTCACATCCTTATGTAACATTTACTTCCAATAGCTATTCGAAATGTTTTGCCTGACCATGTGATTGTAGTGTTGGTAGAGTTTTCCTCATTTTTCAAGGAGTTATGTTGTAAAAGATTGAATATCTCAGATATTGACAAGTTACAACATTGAATTGTGCTTACTCTTTGCCATTTGGAAATTCTTCTACCTTCATCATTCTTCACTATGATGGTCCATTTAACTTGTCATCTTGTAGAAGAAGTGAAATTAGGAGGACCGATCTATTATTGTTGGATGTATCCAATTGAAAGGTAAATACATGTAGTTATGTTTAACCTATTTATTTTGATTAAAATAGAGACAAAAATCCTTGACTACTTTATTATAATTTCTCTTGTTCATCTTCATTTGCAGTACTTTAGAATTGTACTCTAGTTTAAATAATCATGGATCCTAAAACCAAACGTCTTAAAAAAACTGTATCTACTTAAGAACCACCTGTTCCTCCTCTTGTGTGTCCTATACCTCCATAACCATATATTCCTCCACCTATACCTCCTACTCAACAACCACATATTCCTTCTATGTCGACCCATCCACATGTTCCTCCTCTTATGGCTCCTACTCGACATCCACATATTCCTCCTCCTATGGCTCCTACCCCACATCCACATGTTCCACCTCTAGTGGATACTACTCAACAACCACATGTGAATCGAGTAGAGTATGGTTGTACGCCTTTGGTTCTAGAAGCATTTTCCATGTATTTGCTTTTGTGTCCTTATGTTTGTGCTTTTGCAAAGAGGGATTTTCCATCACATATAAAAGGAGGCCTCTTAGAAAAAAGGTTGAATATTTTGAGTCTATACATATATATTGTGAGAGTTCTCTTGAGAGTGTGATCACCCTTTATTCTTATGTTGAGTTTAGGATTCAAGTGTTGACATTCCCATTTATCTTGGGTTTGGTGAACTGTGTGCCCCCTTAAGTGGCGTGCTAGCACTATAAATCCTCTTCCCCTTTCTAGTCTTTCATATTTTTCTCCATTTTACTTCTTATTTTGGTTCTTATGATGCATGTTTCTATTCGAATTTATGCTTCCATTCATGATCTTTTTTTCTTTTTGTTGTTAATTCAGATATGTCTAATATAACCCAACCAAGAGGGGGGGGGGGGGTGAATTGGTTATTGAATCTTTTACTGATTTTAAATGAATCTTGAAGGTTTCGTTAATCTTTATACCCCAAATAACCAGTTTTACAGTTCCGTGTTAATGGACTAATTAAAGCAATTAAGAAAAGCATAAAAGATGAGAGAAACAAAGAACACAATATATTTTATACTGGTTCGATTCAAGATGAATCTACGTCCAATCTTCTCCTAAGTAACCCACTTAGGAGGATTCCACTAAATCAATAGAGTTACAAGAATTACAAGAGCATCTATGTAATTCAAGACCCTAAAGACTAAGGAGCTTGATCTACAAATCAAGAACTCACCTTAGATGCAACACATCCACACAATTGCACCTAGACCTTCACTTCACACCGTGAATCAACTATGAACAGTTATTAAGAAAAGAAACAAGGAACGAATACACCTAGTGGATGTGCAGATTTGTCACTTGATCCTAAATCCAAGCTTGACCCATCAAGGTTGAATCCACCATCAATATTCTTGAATGTCCAATTGAATGATCTCCCAAGAAAGCACAAGAACTCTATGGATCTCAAAAAAGAAGTCTCTCAGTTATTTTTCTCTCACCCTTAAAACTGATTTCAGAAACTGGTTTTATACCAGAGTTCTGATGTAGTTATTAATAGATTAGGAATTTACCTAATAGATTATCGTGAGTGTATTTTCACTGCATCAGTGTAGTGTCCTCAACTAATATATTAGTTAGGTAGCTAATCTATTTACGAGTTCTGCTTTTGGTCACATTCAAGAGTTTGATAGTTGATATAATTCAATGCAAGCTTGTTTTACATGTAATTCTAGATCTGCAACACCTAATGCCAAAGATAGAAAATCAGGACTAAGCCTAAACCAATGATGCACATGATGTATAACTTTGGACATTATCAAAACCATCTCCATTGGAGTTGAACAAGCTCCCCCTTTCAACAATCTCCCCCTTTTTGATGATGGCCAATGTGTGTCCTGCAACATAAAGACAAGACAAACAACCTTTCTCCCCCTTTGGACATTAGCAAAAGGAGCAGAGGGGTGTAACACAACCAAACCAGCACATACCAGGAACACCACAGATTAATAATACAAAGTATGATAATTTTAACAACGCAGTAAGTGGAATCAATAGCACAGGTTAACATCAGTGTGCATACAGGCATAAATCATATGAGCAATTAAGTAGTGCAATATTAGAGTGCAAAGTATGAAGGCATTAGAGTGCATACAATCAATTAAGGATTACAATACTAGCATATGACTAATCTAATGAATTATGTAGTGTTCAAAAGCAAATGAGCCATAATAGGAAAACAATAATCGATTAGAGAATCACTTAATGGATTAGCTAGCAAGTAAAACACATAATACAAATCAGCAAAATGTGAGTTAATAACATTCAAAGTACGCAATTTCAATCACATTATCAAAACACAATATAACAACAACACATGCATCTCAATAGAAGGTGATTTAGTAGCAATCAAGGCACATAATTTTAATCAATCCCTCAAAACACACAATCACAACAACAATCCATTTTAATCAATTTGAAGCTATTCTAATGGATTAATTTATGCAAAAATATGAAAAATGCACATTTTACTTCCTTTTTAGTGAACAAACATGCAAAATATGGGAGAAATTCAACCAACAATTATTCTTGATTACTATAGACGAGGAACTTTTCACCTTGGCAATGCCTAAAGTTTGACCTTCGTTATTATCACCTCTTGTAACATGACCATTAATTGGATTTGTTGGATATCCTACAGAAGTTCTTCACATCTCCTTTCATGTGTCTTGAGCTTTCACTATATAAATGCTACATTGTTTTCCTTGCATCAAGACGTAATTGAAGCATAGATTAAAGAAAAGATGTAGGTACCCAATTGAACATGGGATATTTCATATTAATGGCTTGAGGTGTTCCTTTAGGTACCCATTTGTACTTTTCTTAAGGAACCCCACAATTCTTAAAATAGCAAGAATTAGATGCATGACCAAGTTTAGAGCAATAGGAGCAAATAACAGATGGTGGTTTACTCATATTTAGAAAATTTCTGGTGCCTAATGGATTAGATTTGCCAGTGTAACCTATTCTCTCTTTGTTAAGCACACTCCTTTGAGATCCTAACACTGCATAGAAGTTTGATCTTCCCAAGGTCAATTTTGAAAGAGTTTTCATTAGGTAATCTATATTTTCTAGCTGTCCTCGGCATTTTTCACATTAGGGAGAGCTTGTGCCATCTTTGAACCTAGAGTGTTTCCCAGATTTTTCTAGTTTTTCAAGACTTGTTATCAGATTTTCATTTTCCTCTTCTAGTTGCTTTACTCTACCTTCAAGCCATTTAATTTCTCCTCTACGCTTATTATTTGACTTTTGAAAATTTGTGGCTTCCTTATGCAATTCATTAAAAGCATCAAGTAATTCATAGTAGTTATTTTCATCATCGTTGGAGTTGAAACTACTCACACTGCTCTTCGAAGAGCCTGTTCCAGCCATTAGACAAAGGATGGTTTCTTCCTTAGTGCTTCCATCAAATTCACTGGATGAGCTAGAGTCACTTTTGTAAGATTTCTTTTTCTTCTTGTGCTTGTCTGTCTCACTCTTCTCTTCTAGTTTTTGCTTTAGCTTGAGGACAAGGCATTCAGGTTTGATGTGTCCCATTTTGCCACACTCATAGCAGGTTGGAACAATATGTTTTTCTTGCTTCCTGGAGGATCTTTTAATTCTTGTAGAATTATTGTTAGTTTTGTTCTTGTATTTCAAAAAATTTGAGAACCTCCTTACCATTATAATGTAAGGTAATCATCAGTTGCATATTCAACCTTTTTGGAATTGGATTTTGCAGCAGATTTTACAACACTCTTCAAGGCAATGGTGTGCCTCTTTTCTCCATCCTTTTCTTTCTTGAGTCTTCCAAGCTCTAGTTCATGTTCCCTCAGTTTTCTGAAGAGAGTGGCTATGTTCATGCTAGTGAGATCTCTGGATTCAGATATTGCTGTTACTTTGGGCTGCCATGTCCTATTTAAGCTTTTCAAAAATTTTATATTGAGTTTTTCTTTGTCAAAGGTTTTGCCAAGAGCTAGGAGGTGATTTACTATATCTGTAAATCTTTTATGAACATCGCATATGCTTTCTATAGCCTTCATTCTGAACATCTCATACTCCTGATTAAGAGTGTTCTTCCTTGCCCTTTTGACTTCATCCGTGCTCTCATGGGTTACTTCCAAGACATCCCACATTTCTTTGGCTGATTCACACACAGATACCCTGTAAAATTCATCCAAAGTTAGTGTAGAAGATATAATATTTTTGGCTCTAACATCATAGTGTGCCCTCTTAATCCATTAAGAGTCCACTGTGACAATTCTTTGGGGACAATTTTGCTTTCCACAACTTTAATTGGTTGAAAAGGTCCATTTACCACAGCATCCCATACCTCGTTGTCCACTGATTCAAGAAAAAAATTCATTCTAATTTTCCAAAAAGGATAGTTTTCACCAGCAAACAGAGGTGGCATGTTGATGAATGCCCCTTCAGCAAAGGTTTGAGATGTATTAGACATATTATGATCTTTCTAATCGATTAGAGTGCGATTAACTAGCTCTAATACCAATTGTTAATTCAGATCTGTCTAATATAACCTAACCAAGAGGAGGGGGTGAATTGGTTATTGAATCTTTTACTGATTTTAAATGAATCTTGAAGGTTTCTTTAATCTTTATACCCCAAATAACCAATTTTACAATTCCGTGTTAATGGATTGATTAAAGCAATTAAGAAAGGCATAAAAGATGAGAGAAACAAAGAAAACAACAAATTTTATACTGGTTCGATTCAAGATGAAACTACATCCATTCTTCTCCTAAGTAACCCACTTAGGAGGATTCCACTAAATCAATAGAGTTACAAGAATTACAAGAGCATCTATATAATTCAAGACCTTAAAGACTAAGGAGCTTGATCTACAAATCAAGAACTCCCCCTAGATGAAATGCATCCACACAATTGCACCTAGACCTTCTCTTCACACAGTGAATCAACTATGAATAGAAATACAATAAGAAAAGAAAAAAAGGAACGAATACACCTAGTGGATGTGCAAATTTGTCACTTGATCCTAGATCCAAGCTTGACCCATCAAGGTTGAATCCACCATCAATCTTCTTGAATGTCCAATTGAATGATCTCTCAAGAAAGCACAAGAACTCTGTGGATCTTAGAAAAGAAGTCTCTCAATTCGTTTCTCAGTAATTCAGTTATTTTTCTCTCACCCTTAAAACTAATTAAAGAAAATGGTTTTATACCAGAGTTCTACTACAATTATTAATAGATTAGGAATTTACCTAATAGATTATCATGAGTGTATTTTCACTACATCAGTGCAATGCCCTCAACTAATCTATTAGTTAAGTAGCTAATCTATTTACGAGTTCTGCTTTTGGTCACATTCAAGAGTTTGATAGTTGATACAATTCAATGCAAGCTTGTTTTACATGTAATTGTAGATCTACAACACATAATGTAAAAGATAGAAAATCAGGACTAAGCCTAAACCAGTGATGCACATGATGCATAACTTTGGACATCATCAAAACCATCTTCATTGGAGTTGAACAAGCTCCCCTTTTCAACATTTGTCTAATTGAATTCTCAACTCTCTCTTGAATCCTTGGTAGTGAACCTTTACTTCTATACAACCACTTGGTTATTTAAATGTCTAATGGGGATCTTTCTTCGATTTTCTTCACCATAAACACCAAATCTCTAAAAATTAAAATGGGTCTTCATCACCATCTCTTCAAAATATTCTCTTAAGTCCACTGAAAATTATAATCATTGCTCAAATTAGTCAAGCCAAAGAAAAATTTAATCAAAGAGAACCAAAATTAGACTATATTAAACTACTTTTAAAGACTTCAAACACATTAAACAAAAAATTACTCTAAAACATCCTATTAATACATATTTACACAAACTAAGAATTTAAAAAAAATGAGAATGATCTAAAAATAAAGAAAAAGTCGAACAACCACCCTAAAGAAGTGCTCTTAACTACTAAAAACATACTTAATTTGACTCTTAACGTTGTACAACAATGATTTGGGAATAAATCCCTCCTTCAAATTTAAATCATGAAGGCTAGTGTTTGAAAACAATGAATCTAAGGTATTTCTATCTAAAAGACTCACAATTTTATTGGGGAAACAATTGAAGTAGATCGAACCATGTCCAGGACTAGTTTCTATTGTCCATATCAGGGAATCATGGAAATCATTGTGCCTTATGTCTCTAATGCACATGAGGATTGAAACATTAAGACCTTCTATAACTAAAGTTTTAATGGTGACTTGAAAACATCCTATATGTAGATACTTATACTTCCTAGCATGTTCAACTACAAATTGCTTTGTGAGAAGATGAAATTCTTCTCTAGCATCAGGATCTAGCAGGACATTGTTTTTTATTGATTTGATTAGATTATATAATCCGAGTTTCAAACTACTTTGTTTTCTTTTGGGATATGCAGTTCTTCCTGTGGATCTTTGGTATTTCTTCTTGAGTTTAATTATACTCAGTGAGCAAATTGTTGTTTGACTTGTTAGAGATGGAATATTGAGTAGAGTTTTTAATAAAAAATGGAGGGAAGGAGATGGGGAGAGGTTTCCCAAATCTGTATTAGATATGGCCTCTTTACCCTCATTTGGTTTCATAAAGCAACATTTATCAATATTAAAGTCACGTATATCCAATAAATTTGGTTTTACGAAAGTTTTTTTTTTTGAAGTTGCGAAGAGCAACCATGACCACCTAGGTTTCTAGCTCCAGATTTAAAACTTAGGATCAACATGGTCAAATTAGACTTACTTCCCTCAAATGAAATGGGTCTTATTACATCTCAAGTCACAATTCATAGTTGATTTTAGTATATAAAAAATAAAGTAATTCATTGTTTAGATGAAACATTTTAATAATACTGGAAAATTGAAATACATTGTATTTGAATTGCTTGCAATTAAATTTCTTTCATTTTCTAAATAATTAGTTTGGATTAAGAAATTAAAATACATTACATTTCATCATGTTTAGATAAAGCAATCAAATCTCTAGTAAGAAAAAAATTTCATTTTAACAATATTTGTTTTAGTCTTAATTATGTTTTGAGTCTTTGATAAATTTTGAAAACTTTCAATTGAGACTCTAATAAATTTTTGTGCTCGATTGAGTCTTTAAAATTTTAAAACTTTTCAAGTGAGACAATTAACTTTATAATGTGGCACTTACACTGTTACTCTCCATAAATGTTGCCACGTAATATTTTGTAATATTTTGTTACATAATACCCTGATAACGAGATCTTTTCAAAATATTTTTTGTATTTAACAAAAATAATATTTAAATTTATTTAAAAATTTAAATTACAAAATTACAAAATTACAAAAATATAAAACATATGTAAAATTATGAAAAAAATATAAAATTACAACAATTAAAAAATTATAAAAATATATAATTTTATAATTATGAAATTATAAAATATACAAATATAATTTTTATTTTTTTGTAATTTTATAATTTGATAATTATAAATTATAAAACTATAAAATTATAAAATTATAAAACTGAAAAATTATAAATTAAAAACTATATTTGTATATTTTATCATTGTTTAATTATTAAATTATATATTTTTACAATTTTTTAATTTGTTAATTTTTCTAGTTTTATATTTTAATTTGATAATTTATAGTTTTATAATTTTTCATTTACATATTTTATACTTTTTTATTTAATTATTTAATTATTAATTTTATAATTTAATAATTTTAATTAAATTTAAAAACTATTTTTCGTGGAAATACAGTAAATATTTGGAAAAGATCTCATCATTACCGTCTTTCATAACAAATATTATGTGACATTATTTATTGCAAGTGACAATGCAAGATAACTAACACATCACATCACATAATTGACCATCACCCTTAAGTGTAGGAACTCAATTGAAAATTCTTAAAATTTTAAAAGGAGGCACAACAATTTATTAGGAACTTAACTGAAATTTCCCAAATTTATCAAGGACTTAAAAAATAATTAAGCATTTATTTTAATGTATAAAATTTTTAAATTAAATTTCAAAAATATTAGCCAACTTAAAATATTTAAATAATTTATATGGTTAAAGGTCCAGAGAGATTCCAAAGTGTGAGGTTGCGAGTGAGGAGAATTTCAAATTCTACCTATTTTGAGAGTATTTAAATTTCTACTAATTTATCAATTGAAATAATTTAAAAAAGTACTTGCATTTTAAATTTTTTTAATTTCTCTATCAAAACAAAGCATTTCATTACAACTAAATTCAAATTCTCCAAATAAATGAATCACCTTCCTGAATTGCCTTATCCAAACACATCATAAAGCATTTTACTAGAGTTATTGTAATACATGTTAACTTATATATATTGTACTATACTGGACGAATAGGACTGACAAGAACAAATACCCGGCCCTAGCTGCCAACCTATAGTCATGTTTTGGATAGATCATTGATTAACTATATAGAAAGACGATGCCAGTGGCAGAGCTATTTGGGGGTAGGGAGGGGCCCTGGCCCCCCCTAGATTTTAATTATATATATATATATATATATATATATATATATATATATATATAATATAATATAAAAATATATTTAATATATATTATATTTTTGAAATTATAGACAATATATATTAGAAATTAATAAAAATTAAATTTTTTATTTTTTATTTCTTTTATTTAAACATAACATTTAATGTAAATACATAATAAAACAATAAAATTAAATATAATAAAAAATAAAAATATTTAGATTTAACTATTCTTTTGATCCCTGATTTTATTTAAAAATTGACAGTATGATTAGGTTAAGTATACCAATAAAGCAAATTATCCATATTAACAGTTCCAATTTTAATGGAAAGATCATTTATATGTTTCGAGGAATTTAACGAAATTTATCATACAAGACGATCAATTTTTCAAAAATTGGGGCCAAATTGAGACTAAAAAAAAAATGAAGGACCAACTTAACATTTTAAACGAAAGCATGAATCAAAAGAGTAATTAAACCAAATATTTATTAACCTAATTTTTATTTTCCTTTTCATTGTCTTTTTAGTTTTTCACAAATTGTAATAATCTCCCACTCTCATATGTCTTCCTTTTGTTTTTAAAGAAAAAAAAAGTTAGACATAAACTCATTATATTTCTCATTTATCCTCTTCCTTTCCTATCTTTTGTCTTATTTGATAATGAAAACACTATTTTTTTTATCTAATGAGCTTTTTGTATATTTTTTTTATGAATATAGAAAAAAATAATAGTGTATTATGTATTAAGAATAATGAATATATTTTTCTTTTAATAATTACATATCTTAATTTTTTATTAGATTATGATCAATTATTTTTAGTATTATTTTAAAAAAAGTTTGTTGATAAAGAATGAAAGAATAAATTAATCCTTTAAGAGTGATGAAAAGAAAATTATTGACTAAAACAAGATAAATTCTACTTCTTCATATATTTTAAAGTATTATACTAATAATAAAAAATGTTCAGTTAGAAAAATTATTTTTTGAAGCATTATATTAATGATCGAATCTAATGATCTCAAAATTATATTACTTTGGCCCCTCCGACACTTTTAGTCAAGATCCGCCACTGGACGATGCATACATAGTGACTAAGGTTACATACAAGTAAGGGTCGCTTACTCTAAACTTAGGAAATAATAGCTAAACTCTCACAATCAAGTCACAAGCCTGATGCTTGGGCCTTGATCAGACCCATACAAGCCTAAAAGAGGCCCAGTGAGCCCAGTAAAGGCTCAATCCATAAGCCAGGTAATATGTGATTAATGTTCTATAAATACAGGTGGACCCCAACAATTAAAGGTACGTAATTCATTAATACTGAAAACTGATATTTGACTTTGAAAGCTCTTATTGACTTGATCGTTGAAGTCCTTTCTGTAGGTAACCTCCAAAATGTTCTACCCGACAAGAGAATGCAAAGACAAGTTGAATAAAGCAGACGAGTGTCTATCCAAGAGATTCCCAGGTTGGGGTAAGTTAAGATTTAAAAGTCTCATGATATCATATTATTGTTTCTACAGGAACATATATAATTAACAAATATCGTCCTACTCCATACGTTTTAATACCAGAAGGGTTCATATTTATTAAAGATAAGTTAATGTATATATCAGAAAGGTATATATACATACATATATATATATATATATATATATATATATATATATATATATATATATATATATATATATGCATCCTTTGAAGAGAAGAACAAGAAGTTGACCCATAGTTTTGAAGTGTTAAAGTGTTGTCAAAATCTTTCTAGTCCTAAAATAGTTTTGTATTGTTATGTTAAGTTTAGCAAACTAAAAGAGATTACGACAAAAGATACAATCTCTCTTTAGTGAGCAAATCTTGTGATCTTTTGATCATATCCTAGACAATTTCTTTGTCTCAATCAAGAGTGACTTGTTAAAGAATACATTTTTTTAGCCAAAAGTGGCCAATTGTTAAAGAATACTTGACAGGTTAGTCAAAAGTGACTATAGTTCAAAGAAATAGTCATAGGGTTAGCTAGGGATGGTTATGGATTGGATTTTTAATGATCCAATCTACATCCATTTTAGATCAAATAATTGGATCAGATTTTTTATCCAAATTCTTTTTTTCAAGAAAACTAGTTTGAATGTTTTTAAAATTCAGATCCAAATATTTGGATCAATATTTAAATCCAATTCAAATATTTAGATCAAGTTCAAAATCCATAATCCATTTTTTATAAAAGAAATTAAATTAAATTTTCTAAAACTAGTATTTTTAGGGCCGACACGATACAATTTGGCTAGAGCTGTCAATTTGGCCCATATGGTAAAAAAGTCCCCCATTAAAGAAGCTCACAAGGCCAAAAACCACACGAAAGCCATATGGGTTAAGGCCCGCCCATGGGCTTTCTTCTTAAACATGAAAACAATATTATTTTTTAAAAAAATATTATTGAACTTTTCGTCGCCGGTTTAGGGTCGACAAGATTAGGACTTGTATAGGTCATCGGACCGGCCTAGTCTGTCTGACTCGTTGTGCCAGCCCGACATAGTTGGGTCATCGAGCCACCTAACCGGTCAGGGTTGTCGGTCCTGCCCGGTTTGTACGAGTCGTCAGCCCTGCTCATTTGAGTTGTTAGGCCGATTTAGCTTGTCCGGGTCATCGGACCAACTCAACCTATTCGGGTTGTCGAGCTGACTTAGTTTGGTCATCAGGCCGAATTAGCCTATCCAGGTAGTCAGGACGTCTCAGCCTGTCCGGGTCGTCTCAACTTGTTCGGGTCGTCAGGCCGACTCAGCCTGTTCGGGTTGTCGAGTCGACTCAACCTGTCCGAGTCGTCGGCTCGATTCAGCTTGCGCATGTCGTCAAGCCGACTTAGCCTGTTTGGGTCATCGGGCTGACTCAGCCTGTCTGAGTCGTCGGACTAACGAGTTAGAGGAGATGTTGGCATAAATTATTTTAGTTGTATTCTTCAAAGAGATTTTTGATGTTGAAACTTGGGAGATCCTATTATAAGAAATGAAGAAATGAACATTCACTAAATTCATAGAATAAGCATTTAAAATATTTAATATTGACCATGAATGCTTAAGACTATGTATATGTTTATGTTCAAACCTTCATTTGGTCAAACGAAGTGATACCTATACAAGGTGCTATGCATCTATTGGATACAGAGCACATATATATGTCATGATATGATGCTTTAAAAAGACATATTTTATACTTTATTGTAAACACTTAATCAAGACAAACTTAGAAATCATAAAATTTTAAATTGAAAGTAAAATGAAAATAATTCAGGATAGATGCGAAAGAAACCTTTAGAATTTGAAGAAGGTGATTTTATATTTTTAAGAGTTTACAAATGTTGGATTTTTTTATGGAAAAGGTAGAAAGAATTTTGTTTACTTTTAAGACAAAAAAAGTTAATAATTATTAACTTATGAACAACTTAAAAATAAAAATGTAGTAAAATTTATATAAAGAATATACAGAATAAATTTATCTCGAAAAATATTACTCTTTCATTTTTTAAAGAATCTTATTCAGAATTTCGTCCAAACACGCGTCTTAACTTATGAGAAAAAGAAGATGACCTTTTATTTGAAAACAAATTAATTTGAACAAGTCCAGCATCATACGTATTGCACTAATTATTTAATTTAATTAATATGTTTATTCTTTTCTTATTTTGGTCACCAACTGTGGGCTTAAGAACATGTGGTAGCTCCTACTATATTAACTGGAATAAAAATATTAAGGAAAGGTACCTTAACTAAACGTCACGAATCTATAATAAAAGATTATCTAAGGCTTTAACGAGACTAACTAAGGATACCACGAAATGTGAAACTTGAGATGGGAACCAACTACACAAAAGGCAAATTCATATATATGGCAAAGTTAAGATTTTGTTGATAAGTAAAACTTAGTTAAATTATACCACATCACTTAATTTTACCCAATGATATATAGAAAATACAGTTATCTATTACAAAATAATATATTTATAAAAAATTAAATGATAATATATATGTTTTGACATATCATTAAAATACAACAGAAAATATTCAACTGTTATATCGATTAAATTTACATTTCTTTTAAAGTTATAATTTATAACTTGAGCAAAATTATATATATATATATATATATATAAAGAATTTAATAGAAAATTTAGAGTGACATGTCAATTTAAAAACTTGAATCAAACGTGGGTTAAGTTTGTAAAATAAGATAAAATCATTTATTTTATGTTCTATTAGCGTTAATCTAGGTGTTATATGTGCATGTGCGTATGTATTTTTTAAGCATATGAGATATTATATTAGGAGATAATAATATTATAATATTATTAAGTTAATATATAAAATAAATTTATATTTATTAAAACAAAGTGAAATGAACTATGAAAAAATGAGAAAATAACTGTTTTTAATAAGAATAAAAAAAAGAAGAAAATAGACAATTTTATAATAAATATGTAAAAATAATTATTAATTTTAAAAATTTTAATAAATAATTATATTTTAAAAAATAAAATTAGAATTATGAAATATGAATATAAAAGAGGAAACCCTTCTTTATTATATATATATATATATATATATATATATATATATATATATATATATATATATATATATATATATATTTATATTTTTGAATTTGAGATTTTGAACATATGTGTTGTTCTTTTTTTAAATAGTGTTAACATTTATTTGAAAAAAAAAATATTGTATTGATACTTAAAAAAATATGATTGAATTAAAAAAAGTTAAAATATTATATTAAATGAAGTCTTTCAAGAAAACCTATTAAGCCTAAATTTCAAAATGAGATTTGACTAAAGTGATTTATATAAGTGAAACGAAATATGACATAAACAAGTTTATTTTGTTAGCAGCTAGCTATATATACCCGCTCTCATCCTTTCTTTCCAAAGAATTATGGCTTCAAACATAAACATAACAATTGATAACAAACTGAAAGAAGCTGCAAGAGATGGAGACATAAACCTTCTCTACAGAGTAATTGAGCAGGATCCACATGTGTTGGAACACATAGATTCAATACCATTTGTTGAGACACCGTTACATATTGCAGCATCTTTTGGTAACATAAGGTTCGGCACTGAGATTATGAGGCTGAAACCTTCATTTGCATGGAAGCTAAATCAACAAGGATTCACACCAATCCACCTTGCTATGCAGCAGAAGCATAAGAGAATGGTGCTGCGCTTTGTAGACATCAACAAAGGTTTGGTTAGAGCGAAAGGGAGAGAAGGTTTCACTCCTTTGCATTTTGCAAGTGAGATTGGAGAAATTGATCTTTTGGCTAACTTCCTCATGGCTTGTCCAGAATCCATTGAAGATGTGAGTGTTAGATGTGAAACTGCACTTCATATTGCAGTTAGGTATCAACAGTACGAGGCTCTTCAAGTCCTGGTTGGATGGCTGAAGAGAACATGTCAGAGAAGTGCCATGCAGATAGAAAAAACAGTATTGAACTGGAAGGATGAAGCAGGTAACACCATTCTGCATGTTTCAGCCCTCATCAATCACTCAAAGGTACCTTCTCTCTTTGTATCCAATTAGTCAAACTTTATGTGAATCAATATTTCACATAAAGTTTTATTTATATATGTGTATTTATTGAATAGACTTCCAATATGAATATTTAGATGATTGAAAGGTTGTTTTCTTATTTTTAGTGGATCTCTTTTCCTGCAACATTAAGTTTTAAGAATTTTATCTACTTCATGTTATCGTAATTAATCATCTGTATCATAACACATTATCTTAATAATATTATAAGAATGAGCTGCAAAACTTTTAAGGGATGGGTTGTCTTTGTTTGCAATACCGTAATCTATCATTTTCAATATTTTTTCTCTAATAATAGAGTTAGGGATCACTATAGTTTATTAAAGTATAATGCAAATTCTAGAACAATCTAGAAAAATCTAAGATAGAGTTATAATGAAACTTCTAGAGTATTGGAGAAAAGCTTAGGATAGGAAGAAAAATCAAGAACATTCTACTATGTAGAAAAATCTAGAACTATTTGCTCAAGTTCTAGCTAGAAGTTTCTAGAATAATCTATGGGTCTATAAATACCCCATGTATCCTACCATTTGCAGCATGAAGAACAACTAACACAACATCCAATACAACTACTCTCAACTACAAGATACACTTCTCCAACTACTACTTTCACACTTTACTATCTACACATTTTCTCTATCCCTTCAACTATCCCCTTCACAATCTCAAAATACTAACAGTGGTACCAGAACTACGTTCGGTCATCTACTGGGCGTAGATAAACTTTTCAAATACTTCAAAAAAAATTAGAACTCCATTCTATACTACTTCCAAAATATTTTCTCAACCTATGGCCACTACTAATCAAACATCATCAATTCCAGTACCTATTTTCACAGGAGAAAATTATGATTTTTGGAGTGTCAAAATGAAGACATTCTTTCGCTCCCAAGACTTATGGGACACTATAGAAGAGGGATTAACTATTCCAGAAGACACTTCCACTCTTACTGCAGCTCAGAAGAAGGAGTTGAAGGAAAACAAACAGAAGGATTCAAGGGCTTTATTTGCTCTTCAACAAGCAGTTGATGACACAATCTTTCCGAGAATAATAGGTGCCACAAACGCAAAGCAAGCTTGGAACACAATACAAGAAGAGTTTCAAGGAAGTGATGAGGTACGCAATGTTAAACTTCATTCTCTAAGACGAGAGTTTGAATTAATAAGAATGAAAGAATCTGAGACCATTAAAGACTACTATTCTAGAATAAAGGAAATAGTTAGTCAGATGAGAGCCTATGGGGAAACTATTCTTGACAAAAAAATCGTTGAGAAAATTTTAATTTCTATTCCCCAAAAATATGATGCAATCGCAACCGCGATTGAACAAACAAAAGATTTGGCCACATTGTCAGTAACACAACTAATGGGCTCTCTTGAAG
>Ga0214544_1007456_pt1 | contig 19179 bp, 18 predicted proteins | sample CNSS3metaG_FD_160074 | JGI IMG/M metagenome (GOLD analysis project Ga0214544, IMG submission 160074) | Root nodule microbial communities from cowpea collected in UCLA plant growth center, Los Angeles, California, USA - CNSS3 | ecosystem: Host-associated > Plants > Roots > Nodule | place: USA... | reverse complement strand
TTCACAGACTCATCACCCATCCATAGCCATAAATCATGAGCTTCACATTCAACTTTGATCTCTCCCATTCGTAAAACCACCGTCCCTCCAAAATCACCGCCATCACCATTAGGCTTCCATCTCCACTCCTTCTAAAAACATTGGTCACCACCTACACACAAGAAAAGGGGGCATCAGAAAAGAACAGAAAAATACAGTTTCACAATTGATATCAATGCCAATTCAGAGCAACAAAGAAAAAAAAAGGGAGACGAATGGAAGAAAAAAAAATTTTCACAAGTTTACACAGAGAAGAAAGCAAAATTGGGATAAGCAGCTGCAAGAGGTAAGCACCCAATCTGGAACAAATGACGTTTGTGTGAGCATAATGTGTTCGTGTGTTGGACTTGATATATTGGTATGTTTCGTCCTCAATGTTTCTATGTGAATATGCATGATCTGAGTATGTTGGGTTTTATCTCTATGAGTCAAATATGTTGTGCTCTTTGTTGTTGTTTGAGTCTGGAAAACGAAATATGCTTCATCATAGCCATCATAATCTTCCTTATCTTCTATTCATCCAACCTGTGCACCAAATAATTAAAACAGAGAACCACCACCATTAGGCTTCCATCCCCACCCGTTTCTCCTTTCATTCGGAACCTCCATCGTACTCACATTTCCGCAGGGAAACCTTCACGCAAAAAAAAGTCATATACTCTTCGTATCCTATACGCCTTTGGGTGCAAAAATCGTCATCTCCGACACGCAATCTTCCACCATCTGTTATTTTTTTTTTCACATCCTCATCTCGCCGCACTCAACACAAACAACAATCCTTCCCAAAATCACCATCACCGTCACGCACTCTTCCACCCCGCACTCTTCCATTTGTTATCATCTTTATCATTCAATCAAAGAACAAAAAAGGTCTCCATTCAAACCATTCCAGAACCCCCATTCCAGTGCCAAATATTCCTGGAGAGGAGAGAAACCCGCGCCGGCGGCCTCGCCGCCGGCGAGTCGAACTTCGAACGGACTAAGCAGCGGCGGTTTCAGTCGCGGTTGGGGGGTACGACAGCGAGGCTCGCGGTGTGGGTTCCAGACTTGGCGTGGTTCATGCGAGAAGAAGAACGAGAGACGTTTAGGATGCAGCGGAGGCCGGCGACGCTTCTGGTAGCGATTGGCGCCGTCGCCGGTGGCTCCGACGGACCGGAAGCTTGCGAGGTCGAGACGTTGGAGCTGGAAGAAGTGGTCTGTCTCGCGAGAAGAAACAGCGAGTTCGTCGTCCGCGTCGGTGGCGGTCTCGGTCAAGAGCATCGCAGTGGCGCCGGCAATGGCCTCTGGTTGAGCGGCGGCGAGCTCCAGAGGTGCGGCTAGGCGGAGGTTCGACGGGTGCGGCGGCTGCTCGCGAGAAGGGGAGGAGGGGCCCTGGGTGTCGAGAGAGAGAGAGAGGAGGCTTGCCTCTTGTTTCAGGAGCTACTAGGTTTAGGTTAATCACATTCGTCTCACGTGTCCCAGCCCCACTTTTGCTCCGTGCACCTCCCACCTTAATATCTGCACCCCCTCTTTGTGTTGTTTTACCGTTTGTACCCTTTCAGCATCTTTACTCTATTTCAGTTTTTACTCTGCACACCTCCATCCGTATTCTTCGCACCCCCTCCATTACCATATGCACTCCCTTTTTTTATCTCATACACCTCCACGTTCTTTTTTATTATTCTTCGTGCACCCCCCTTTTTTGCGACCTTGCACTCCCGCCTTTTTTTTTTGCTTATTGGGCCTCGCTGCATATTCACTTTCTCGCGCACCTCCACAATTACTAATCCCACACCCCTGCATACACTTTTTACTCTTATTTTGGGCTTGTTTTATTTTTTACTCGCCGCACCACCACCCTTAATAAACACACCTCACTTACTTCATGTACCTCTCCCTAATTACTCATGCACTCTCATAATTTGGCTTTCCACTTTCATCCTTCTTAATTAAATTGTTTCTTTTTTATTATTTTATTTTGTTGTACTATTTTTTTATTTTGTTTATTATTATTATTATTATCTTTTATTTATTTTTTTTTATTCTTCTTCTTTTTTTTATTTTGTAAAAAAATATATTTGAAAAATTACGAAAATTGCAAAAAATAGAAAAAAAATAAAAATAAAAAATAAAAATAAAATAAAAATAAAATAAAAATGTTCTCTTTCACTTCAATGTGTCTGTCCGGTCGCTCGCACCGCGTGACACTTATTTTCCAAAAATAGTTTTTCTTTCTCTTTTCGTGTCTGTCCGACCGCTCGCGTCGTGTGACACATACTTTCAAGCAATTCAAAAAAATACCAAAAAATACAATTTTCAAAATATAAAAAACATCAACATTTTCAAACAAAAGTCTTTTTAAGAACTACGTGATCCTTGATTCTCCACCGTGAGATACGTAGGAGCAAGGTCAGTCCTTGTCAGGTTCACCTCTAAAAAAATCAAATCATTTTCTCAATTGTTTTTTTGAATATCTTTAAAGAACTACGTAACCCTGATTTCTCATTTTGAATGAGAATACGTAGGACCAAGGTCAATCCTTGTCGGGCCCAAAAAATTAAAAAAATATTTTTGTTTCTTTTTAACATCTTTGTCTTGTTATTTTCGGGGAATATTAATATTTTGAAAATCACATCAACTTTGCGTTTTTAATTAAAGGTACCGCCCTTGGGCTGGCGCTGTAGGGTGTTAACACCTTCCTTACGCGTAACCGACTCCCGGATCCAAAATCAGGTTTTTCGCAGACTTGTCTTATTCTTTATGGTTTTCCATAGTTTTCCAGAATAACTATGGTGGCGACTCCTAAATCTTTTTTAAACCCATTTTTTTCTTTTTTCGGTTCGTCGTCCCGTCGCGATTTCGGTTGCGACAGTAAGTAACTCTAAACCTACTGTACTTACCTTATAAAGCTTTACATTCGTTTTCCACCGATTAAAGTCCGAAAATAATCGTGTCCTCCGCTGTTTCGCCAGTTGTGCAAGTCCGTCTTTCAAGTTGTTGTGCTCCGAGGTCCCGTGTCGAAGTTCTGTTAACCTTTTTTCCAGGTACGGGAAGTTAGGGTTTCGAGTTTGAGTTGTTCTTAATCTGTTTTTGGGTTGCCTTTGATCTGTTTGAGCATACTGGATGTTTGTATGGATAAATCGTTGTTTGTGGTGCGTGGGGTATCTTGTATGATGAAAAGGGGTTGGAAATCGTATCTGTTGCAGGTGAATCCAGGGCGAGACCTGGTAATTTCGCTCAGGCGAGTCGAACTCGCCTAAGCGAGTCTGGCGGAGGCTCACCCAAGCCTTTATCGCCCAAGGTCGCCCAGGCGACCAGCTCTTTTATTTTTGAGCGAGCAGATAACTCGCCCAAACGAGAGGGGTCTCACCTAAGCGAGATCCCACGTTGTTCATGCTCCTGTTTGGTGCCCTCGCCTAGGCGGAGGGGGAACTCGCCTGAGCGAGACCCTCCAGCCTAAGCGAGGTACTGGGCGAGACAGTGTAATGTGGGATGTTTTTCTTGGTTTTGTATGGATAATGCTGGCTTGGTTTTGAGTATTTGTACTAAAGGCTTGGTATGTGTGAGTATGATATAGTAATGCAAGTTGTGAATTATGTATAAAGGGTTGACATGAGTTTTGCATGAGATTGTAATGAAAGGGTTGGTATGAAAGAGGCATGATAACGATATGAATTGGAAGTCCTTGGTACATGAATGGTACATGACGAGATGAAATGTGTTGGGCCTGGAACATGAAAGGCGTTGCCTTAAAGGGTGGTACAATTAACATATACATGCGTAGTGAATATCATTTTGGTTGTGCGGTTGTGTTCTGTATGCGTCAGTGCATAATTCCTTGGGGTCTCTAGGTGAAACTTTCGGGGTTGCGCTTCAGTGGTCGGGACATAATTCCATGGCCCCTGTTAGTAGGTGTCCATGGTGGTGCTCCATCTGTATAACCAGGTAAGGATTCAAGGTAAGGACTGCATCCTGACACTCTAAGGGGCTAGTTAGTCTCACTTAGAGCGGACTGACTCCTGTGGTGAGAGTAGCAGGAGGCCTGAAATTCATTAAGGGCTAACCTTGTGGTGAGGGAGATTTGATTCATCGTAACACTTGTAACACATAGCTCGGAGATGAGCAGCTCAGGGTCGAGCAGGGGTATCCACCACAAGTGCAAGCATCCGCTGAATCCGACTAAGTTATACGTATCCGGATGAGTCGAGTCGAGTCGTAGTGTATTGAATGAGGAGTCATAACATGCTTGGTTGTATATGGATATGGAATGATGTTAATGTATTTGACTGTATGATGAATATGTGTTGGCTCTAGCTTACCCGTTTTGTTGCATGGTTGTATTGTATGTGGTTGTTCTTCTTGCGATGATCATCAATTTGATTGATGGGAGCAGATGGGCGAAGTTCTCGTGGTCAACAAGGGAATGGTGATTTCGTTGCTTAGCCATCTGGGCTGGAGTTTTCTTCATGTTTTCTTTAGGGCCATGGCCCTTGTATAGTTTTATGCTTTCTTACTCTACACTCCTTGTTAGAATTGTATATGGTTTATGTTGGCATCGTGGTGTGCCCAAGTTGTAGGGGTTGTGTTGAGGACCCCAAGACTACGCTACTATACTTTTATCGCGTGACGTTTCCTTTAATTTCGCTTAATAATTAAATGGAACGTTACAGTATAAACAACTCAAATACAATCTTGAAATTTGTACGAAACATCAAATAAACCGAACAAAATTTGATTAAAAGGACTAAATCCATGTATTTCGAAAGATAAAAGGACTAAATTGGTCCAAAGTTTCAAAATGGACTAATTCTAAACTTCACTGAGAGTAAAGGAGCCAAAAACATATTTAACCATTTAAATAATGATCATGACCAATAATGATTTGTGATTATAGTAATTAACTTAAATGCTAATATATAAAAATAAAAATTTGGATATTAAAATAGTCATTATTACGAATAAAAAATTATAATTGGTTACTAAATTAGTCTTTGAAATTAACTACCCTGGTTTTGACTACCAAAATGGCTTAGTTTCTGAATTGGTTTCTAATTAATTAGTGCCCAATTTAGTGACCAATTATAATTTTTTATTTATAATAGTGACTATTTTAGTAATCAATAATTTTTAATTTTATAAATTAAAATCTAAATTGGTCACTATAGTAACTAACTATTTTTTGCTTCTAAAATTAATTTCTAACTAAAGATTTTCTTGTAGTGGTAGTTTCTTTTATAATTATAAACGGCAAGAATTGAAATAATATTGAGAAAAAAAATACAAAAATTATGTTTAGAAACAACTAGTTTTTAAAAACTAAATTTAGAAAGCCCGAACAAAAAAATTGTAATAATATCTACAATACGTGTTAATTTGTTATTTAAAATATGTCCTTGTGTAGTATTCAATGCTACTGATATATGGAGCATAAATTAAGGTGTAAAATCAACACATTTTAGTTCAAATATAACAATATTTTATTTTTATTACTTAAAATTTTCTAATTTAGACTTAAATTAATTTGGGTTTGATAAAATTCCATTTAACCCCAATTTTCACTTGAGGCATACTCAAACCATCTTTGCATGACTTGGACCAAACCAATTTGATATTACCTCATTAGGATTCCATCTGACCTTGATCAAACTTGACTTGATCTAACCTGGGTCCATGCCACCTTGGCTTAATCTTGGTCTGGCTAAACTTTTCTTGAACTAGGCTTAACCCAAACCAACCTATGTCTAGCCTTACTTGACCATACTTGAGCCTTATCCAACATTTCTTGACTTGTGTCAAAGTCTTATCAGCATAATCTTACATGGCTTGATCTAAATTTGGCCAGACCCAAACATGACTGAACTTAACCTGATATGGGCTTGACTTAACTCAAGATGATGTGAGCTCGATCTAACTTACATGACCTAAATCAAGCCCAACTCAGCTTGATACAAAGCCAACCCAATTTGTTCAAACACATTCAACCCAATTTGAGTAGAGCTTGTCTCAACTCAATCTAACTTGGCCCTACCTACCTCGACTTAACTTGGCCTGAGTTAAACTTAAGTTGTCTCAAATCTGACAGGTCCAACCTACCTCTACCAACCCAACTTGACATGGTCCTGACCTGACCTTACTTGACTTGTACCTAACTCAATCCTACCTATAATGACTTGTGTTTGGTTCAACATAAACTAGACCTGACACAATTCAACTTAACATATGTCTTGACTGACTTGAATCAAGCTCATATCAACTTGACCTAAATTGGCCCAAATTAGATTTCGTTTGGCTCAACTCTATCGACTTAATACAAATTCGACTCAACCTAACTCGGTATGACCTAAACCTAACTTGTCTTAGACTTACGAAGTCAATGAGAATCAATCTAATCTTGACTCAACCTAACTTGGAACCATCTTAACATGGTTTCAACCTCTCCTAACTTGACATGAGCCTAGTTGGGTACTAGGTTGGACTCAACTTGACCTAACTTTGCCCAAGTTAAGTCTAGCTCAACTTGGCCAATGTCGGTCTAACTAGGCTTAAGTTGGGCCCTTCTTAACTTGACCTAACTTGGTACAAATTAAACTTGATTTAACTTGATTTGACACAACTCCAATATTATTCAAACGTGTCTGACTTGTACCTTATCCATGTTATCCTAGTATGGATCCAACTGGACTCACTCTTATTTGACAGCCTTGGTTCAACTTGACTTAAACCTAACTTGACATGGTCTTGGTCTTGTCTGACTTAATCTAATCCTAACCCAACTTTGCACATACTGACCTAGGTTTGGATTTGGATTGGGTAAAATTTTTCATGCGTATAAATAAAATTTAAATGATATTTTTTCTTTCATTTTCGTTTTCAAAGAATATATTTTACTTTAAAAACTGGTTCCCAAATTGCTCTTAAACTAACCCATGAGAGGAATTTTGGTTATATGAACTTCCGTTTATGAGTCTCTTGGTGTTATGAACTCTTTATATTGTAACCCGCTAGTTAAAACCAAAAACGCATCATCTATATATCAAGTTATTTTTGTTATCTTATAGTTATACATCTTCATATGATAAAACAATGTATCAATTATTGTAATGGAAAAATTAAGTTGAGAGACCATAAATTAAAAATAAAAATCAATTAAAAACAACCGTACTATTAAAAAGAAAATATATATAAATATTTTTTAAGAAATCTAAAACTTATTTAATTCAAATAAATATAAGAATGCTCGTTCAAATAATTTTTTTTACAAGATGAATGTAATGTTAAGGGTTCAGTTAAGCGTCCTTATATATTTTACGAATAAAAAACTAAGATGAACATGATTAAGCATTAGAGTTTGCACAGTACACTGTAAGTACGTAATGGTTGAACAGAATTAATCCTGCAATCATGAGCGACATGGTTAAACAGCAGAAGTACTTTTATGTCTGTAGAAAGAACACATATAAACAGACATCATCATCTTCCAGCTTTTCCCACAATCTAGAATTCTGTCCTGTGGGTTGGTGAATCATCATGGAAAATGGTCAACATCTTATGAACCTGTTTAATTATGTTTTTGTTTTCTAGTGCTTTGACTGTGATTAATCATACTATTTCAACAACATCAATGGCTTCCAAACACAATACCATAATTAGGATACAAAATGCTTGATGAAGTTTAATTATTAAATTAAAATACGCATTGCTCCCATTATTAAAAATTGATAAAATAAATATTATTGAAAAATATATATATCTAATGATGAAACGTAAAATTAAAGCATACTTACAATGGGAAAATAATTTATCCACAAATAAATGGAAATTAAACTTAAGGAAAAGTATATTGGAGTATTAGTATATATATATATAATACAATTGACCAAATAACTTATTATCATTGATTTTGAAATGAATATTTTACGTGATGTTTACTATGGAAAAATTATAAAGTAAAATATTTAAATTTCAGTTGTAAATGAAACTGAAGTTATTCCGTCTAGTATCGGTCCCTTTTATATTTAAATTGAGTTAATTTGATCAATGATAATCTTCAATTTTGGAACATACTTTCAAACATATTGTATTGATTCGTTACCTAAAATTTGGGTCATTATTAACCTCTATATAAAAATTATGGAGATGAATTGATGTTGAAAGGACTACACTGAAAATTTGTGAGTCTAACGAACAACTGGAAAAAAGAAATCAATTTTTTTTAATTTTTCATAATATTGATTTAATGTAAAATACCAAAGAGAATATATTGTGTAGTAATAGAAGTTTTGCTATTATATATACCAGTATGCGCACATGTGGTCTTTTAAGAAAAATTAAACTATAAAATATTTTTTATTAAAAATAATTATAAAAATAAATAATTTGTTTAATTTTTATTGTTAAATATTTTTTAATATAAATAATTATTTAATTTTAAAATGTAGTTATTAAAAGGATAAAATGGTAAAATAAAAAATTTATTTTATAAAATAATTAAATTTATATTAATGGTAATAAAAGTGAAAATATAATTATTTTAGTTTGAAATAATGATTAAAGGATAAGATTGGAAAAATTTGTGTACGAACAAATAAATTTTTTGTATAAATAATATAGACTATAAAATTAAATATAAATAATTTTTATAATTTTACCGTAAATAGCTTTTAATATAAATTCAACTTCAAGGTCTTACTTAATAAATAATTTGAAAAGCAAATGATAAATATCATGACATTTCTGCACCGTCTTCAAGATCCGATACGCTTCTCTCTACAGTGAATGTACAGTAAAAGCTTTTACAAATCTTTTTTTCTACGTAGAGACGGTTTTAATGGTTACTATATTAATAAGTTTATTTCAATAATAGTGAAAATTTTAGATGTAATATTTTATTATACTTTTTATAATATTTTTATAAATAAATATATATATTTTTATTTTATATAAAAATATTTATTACATAAAAATAAAATATTCAAATACATAATATTTTTTAATATATTAAAAATTTATAAATTTTAAATACTTAAAGTTGTATTTTATTTAAAAATATGAACACTTGTTTCTTTTTTTTTGTAAATATATGAACAATGTTTTTACTCTTTTTGTAGTTTCTTTTCATTTTGGGTTTTTACTATATATTCATACCAATACTTCAATTTAGGTCACGTATACATATCTAACATGTATTTGTGTTTAACACGTATCTGTATTCAACATGTATCCATGTCTGATACTTTAGAATAATCTATTAATACTTATCACTTATCATTACAATATTTGATTTATAAAGTCGTAATATATTCCAAGAAAATCCCTACGTTAACTTATTTATTCTCTTTAAATTAATACTCTCTCTTGTGAATTTATATTACAATTTAAAAATTAATTTATATATATTATATGGGTCATTATATATTACTATAGATAATAGTAGTTAAAAAATCATCATGTTATAGTTGTCCAGATAAGTTGTGGAATTAAAGAGGTTGTTATTCATATGATTATTTCCGAATTTCTTTTTTATATAGAAAAGGTCAAGGTAATAAAAATTTAAAATTTAATTAATAATTTGATCGTATATTTAAGTTGATGATTATTTTTGTTTTTAGTTTTCTTTTACCAAATTGAACCATATATATTTTAAATAAAAATAAATTAGTTTTTTTGCTAATAATGTTAGATCGGGTAATGATAGAGTTAATTTCTTATCTCAAATATGAGATTGATAGAGAAAGAAGTCCATGTCATGTCCCATATAAAATCGGCATCGTAAGAGATCACGTTCCAAATTTCTAATCTCAATTCTGCACACCTCGAATGAAAAGCCAAACCAAAAGGGTATTCGTTAATTTCGTGTTCATTGATTATATCCCACCCTTCCCGGAATTTATCATATTAATTAGTTGTAAAATGTTAGTCACCACTAATAATTTCCTTAACATGATAAAAGAAAATAGCTTGGATACTAAATGCATGTTAAAAAAAATAATTTGATACAAATGATATTACGAGGATTAACACGTGTATTAGGAGATGATGAGATAAAGAAAGCTATTCCAGAAGAGGACTTAGTTTTGCATCTATAATATTACTAAGACATATCAAGATTTGAAAAAATATTTCTGGTGACCTAAAATGAAAGGAAATGTGATTAATTTTGTAGAAACTTGTTGGACTTATCCAAAAGATAAGATTGAATATTTTATAATAGAAATATACAGTTCTACTAATAAATATGAGAATATTTAAGTCACATTATTGATTCCGGTGATGAGCTTTCTTTCGTAGTGACGTTCAAAACGGTAACCTCAGTGTTATAAATCGATGAAAGAAACAATCAAAAGCGTTTTCTTTTGTCTTTCTCTTGCGTCTTTATTTTCTTCCTTCTTCACCAGGTGCTCTTTACTTTCAACGCAATTTTCTTAAAACTTTAATCACCACATTTATTTTATATCTTAAAATAAAACCATTCTCAATGCACTTTGCGAATCTCTTACATCTTTACGTTTTCAGTTCTTTTGGGAGCATTCTCTTTAATTTCAACGGTATAAATTTTCTTCAAATTTGAACCACCCCATTATCTCAACTTTCAATTACACCTGTTGAATTTTAATTTTATTTTTCTGAATAAAGAAGGAAAATTAAATTACAAGTGTCTTTCTCTGTCTCTTCAAATTGTCTCCTCTTCTAGATCCACTGTCACTATTTTTCATGAATTAAACCAAGCAAAGTCATACAATAATATATTTCACACATGCCAAATTGATTATATCCTTTTAATAAAATAATTAACTACTGCTTCTGGAATACCGTTTGCCATTTATTGACCAAAACAATTTACATATCAAGCCTATTGCTGAAGTAATGGCCATGTTTGTTCACGCCACTCACAATTTTTTTCTTCGCCGGAATAAGAAAACAAAGTGGTTTACAATTCTCTTCTGCTTCGCCTATTCCCAAATAAAAAAAAAAAATCACTACTTTTTTTTCAGTCTTAATTCCATTAAGATAGTATTGTTATATAGTCAATAAAAATATTTATAGTACTGTAATTGTTAAAATCTGATATACGATTTTATCCTTAAACTACACATAGAAAGATTAAAAGATAACAATATATTTAAGTTATTACTAACCTCGACTTTTAGACGTAAAAATTAACTTGATGTTTAATCACTGTTTTATTTTGGATAATTTCATTAGTTTTCTTTTGTAAGAACACACCATTTAAGACCCACACAATTTGTTACTAACTAACATGTCATTGACAAATCTCAAAATTAGAAAAGATAGAAACATAAAAATATAACAAAAATCCAACAAAAAGGTGGCTACTATTTTGTAATGACCAAAATCATTCACAAGAGTCAAATTTCCACCCTTCATTCATCTTCCTCTCTCCTTCCTTACCCTGCCTCTGTCTCCATATATTTATACCCTCATTCCACACCCTCCACCCATTTCTCCAAACTCAATCCCAATTACAAAACAACACCATCATGGAAGTGGTGGTGGCAGTTCCTCCTCCTCCTCCTCCTCCTCTTCCACCACCACCACCTTCTTCTTCCATGGATTTCAACTTCGATAGCAGCTGCTCCTCCCCTTACATCACCGCACCTTCTAGCCCTCAACGCTTTGCCAACTTCTTCTTCAGTGCCCCCACCAGCCCCACCAGAAGACACTCCTCTGCTTCCGCTCTCACAACAACTGAAGATGAATTTGAATTCGACTTCGGTAGTCATGTTCAAAGGCCTTCTCTTTCTGCAGACGAACTCTTTCTCGGCGGAAAGATCAGACCTTTGAAACCCTCTTTACCTTCCTCCGTTACAACCTCAGACAAAAGCAAAATCCCATCCCAAAGAACAGATAACATGTCATCATCACTGTCACCGCTCTCGTCGCCGTCTTTATCAGAACGTAGAAGAATCAGAGAAAGGTCGTTGTCGTTTTCCACTTCTTCTGCCATATCAGTACGCAGAGAACCTGAAACCAACAGTGATGACATCGACGTTAATTCGGTATCTTCAACTGAAAAAAGTATCAACAAGGCCTCGGAGACCGTTTCCCATTCCTCGTTTTTGTCGTCGATTTCTTTCGGGAAAGGGTACCGAAAGTGGCGGCTCAAGGATTTTCTGCTGTTCCGAAGCGCTTCGGAGGGAAGGGCTTCCGACAAGGATCCTCTTCGGAAGTACGCGGTTCTGTCGAAAACGACAGCGCAGGAGGATGTGCGGAACCTGAGCTTCCGGTCCGCGGAGAGTTCCGGTTCGGTTTCGAGACGGAGAGGACCGGTTTCGGCTCACGAGTTGCATTACACGGTGAACCGGGCCGCTTCTGTGGAGATGAAGAAGAAAACATTGTTGCCTTACAAACAGGGTTTGTTGGGGTGCTTGGGCTTCAACCCTGGGATGCATCACTTCAGTGCAAGAATTGGATCCTAATAATCGGTTAATTAAGCCAGATCACTAGTTTTAATCTTGGTTAATGTGTTGATTAAATTGTGATTTCGGTGACCATGTTTTGAAAAATTGCAACCGAATGGTAATTTCAATTTTCTTTTTGTACATTCTCGATTTGTTTTGGTTGGTTCTTTTCTGGGTTATATGTTATACGTGTTTCGTTTCATATTTTATTCCCGATCCTACTAAAACTATAAAATTTAATATTTTCTTATGAAAGATACTAATATTTTCATATTCAATAAACTCTTACATTCATCTTATATTCACTAAATTACTTTTTATCTTTTTCTAAGTATTAAAATTTATTCTGATTTTCCAATTTGGATGTGAAATTAAATATTATGATTTGGTGTATGTTTTGTCTGTACATTGTATTTGGTGGAGGTAAAAATCGGTTTGTGATGTCATGTCACCTCCAACCAAATCCTGCGTTTGTCTATACACTAACGATTTTCTGCTGGTTTTGCACGTTGCAAGAAGAAAAATGATATTCTTTGCGTGTATTTATGACTCTGCTTTGGGGAGAAAAAGTGTAGTAGTCAAACTATGTACCCAAATGAGGATTTTAAAACTAAATCTTAGGTTGTCTTTCATAATTGCTTTTGTTTTTCTTTCACCTTCAACAACCTGTTTCCCACCAATGTGTTTCCATTTGCAACTTCTCTTCTTATTGCTCACGGATTTTGTCCAGGTTAAAAGTATATGAGAATGGTCTGAACATAGATATACCAAGAAAATGACCAAGAAATTTCAATCATAATATATGGACAAATTTAAGCATGAGCTTAGAAAAGAAAAAAAAAGCATTTATGTCATATCATTAGCATGTTTAATGATGATTGTAATGTTGCTGTAATCCACAGTCATTTTTTTGTTTTCTTCTTTAAAATATAGTTTAAGAAGAGTGTGTGAAAGTTTCATTATTATTATTCCATTACTAAATGTTATGACCACAGACATGTTAATTCTACTTTATCTTTCTATGATGTATAAAATGAATTGAGGAATTTGATTTTTTTTAAATATATTAATGTATACTAGTTCTAATGTTTTAGAATATATTAAAAAAATTAATATGTTAACACCAATTAAAGTTTAACGGAATGACAATATAAAAAAAAAGATTATATCAGAAAATCTATACCAGATAAAAGAGAGAAAAATGTGGAATAAGTAAGATAAATGATGTAATTAAAAAAATATTACAATGACACTTATTAATATTACATTATCAAGGATATGAGTGAAAAATCCTTAATAAAATTTATTCTCTCTTTATAAGATTCAATTACTAGATTTTTCGTATCAATGGTGAAAAATTATTAATTCAAAAATAATTAATATATTATTTGTTGTTATAAAGTAAATTTTAAATCTAATTTAATTTTTAAAATTAATTTATAAGGTAAGAGGTTTGGATTAAAAGAAATAATTTAAATTTATAAAAAAATTTAATTTTATTTCAATTTTTATCGTTAATTTCATTTTCTCAATATAGGAACGTTCTAATTACGTAGATGTATATGTTAACATCAAAATGGAGTCAATGAAATTAAATAAACTTGCCTCCTTATGTGTTGCTTTCGTCTGCGTTAGTTTAAGAAAATTCGTAAGAATTATGAATAATTAAATGTCAAATTGGTTTAAGAGTTAGATATGTCAAAATCACCACAAAATTTTCACTATTCCTGAATTGGAGTCAAGTGAAACATAATGATATGTATTATAAAAGAATATCAATATTGTCTTAAAGTTTAAAAATTACAATTAAATAAAGTAAAGATTATAAAAATATGACAGTTAAAAATGATCGGATAGAATATTGTTTAACAACCGAAACCAAGATTATTAATAAAAGAAAAGCATACAAAAAAAATGTTAAAAGAATTGTTTAAATACCAAACGTACAGAAACTTTAGAGAGAGAGAGAGAAAAAAACATAGTTAAACACGTGAAAATTAGATTTAGTTTTGGATGCTTTAAAGGGCTACTCACGTAGGTCTTCTGGAAAGGAGCAGGTAGAACCCCTCACGCAGAGATTCACTCTCAAATACATTATTGATTCATTCAACTTTCTTTTACCAGGTATTAAGTGTTCTGACCTGCCAAAGAATGGCAGAACCATAACTTTGAACTTATCTTAGAAGGTTCAAATTTTCAAAAGGTTGTGAATATGAAATTTACGGGTTATTAAATTGTGCTTTTCATTCTTAAAATACTTTTAAAAGAGTTGTTTCGTTGCTTAATTAAATTATACTTTTTTTTATGTAGTTTATAAAAATAATATAATATACTTTTATTAAATAATATGTGAAGTATTATATATATATATATATATATATATATATATATATATATATATATATATATATATAAGGAATTATGTTCCTGCAGAACAAATAAGATAAGTTAGGCACAAACGTCACCTTACCAAGTAGTCCGCTATCTCTTCGGTTGGTCTCTCTCTGATCGACACATGTCAGCTTGAACCCAGGAGGGGTTACCTGCAGAAAAATCTCTGAAGCTCAAGTAAGTCAAAGTTCTCAGAGAGTCAAATCAGTGATTAATGAATGCGTCCCTTTAAATGATGGGGTCCACGTGTATTTATAGAGCATTAATGACGTTTGACCATTCCATGGGCTGAGCCTTGACTTAGGCTCTAGGTAGGGCTTGTGAGTGGGTCAGGGCCCTAACCCAGGCCCTTAAGGTTTATTGGACGCGGACGCTTCCATTATGTTGAGTTCATTAGAGTGGTCGACCTAGGTTCTAAACTTAGTGGATATGCTGGAGTAGTCGGTCTAGGTCGGCTATTTGTCTTGATGGCTTATGTTGGTGTAGGTTGTCCCTTTAGATGTTTAGTTTAGGTCAAGACTGGTATAAGTTAGGCTAAGTCGGCCTAGGCTGGATACTTGGCTGCCTTGATGTGCACATTGTTTACTTATTTGGTCGAGTTTGGCTAGGTGTGGTACACTAGTCCTCCAGCCTTGTCCGATATGAGTTGTCGGTCAAGGGTGATATGTGTTAATATGCTAGCGGAACCGGCTAGGTGTGATACACCAGTCCCCCAGCCTTTAAGTATGGTGAACAGTGTTAAGGCTAAGAAGTTGTAACCGTCAGAAGGTAGGTGAAGGGGTGTCAGTTGGTCAAATCGAAAAAGTTTTGGCGCCGTCGTTTTGAAGTGTCATATCCTTCGTGATGATAGTGTCGATTGGTCTGGGGTATTATTTTGGCGGGAAGATTTTCGTCGTTTGGGATCGTGGACTATAAATGTGGGTTTGAAAACAGATGGGGGGTTACTTGTTTCATTTGCGAGAATTCTGAATCCAGAGATCTTGTGCACGTAATATTGTCCGACTAGTCCTCACTTTCGACCGACATCTTCTCGTAAAAAACAAAACCAGGTATGTCTAGTAGTGATAGCATGTCTACGTTTAGTAGTAGCGAGAGTACTGAGTCGGAGAGGAGTAAAGATAGGCGGCTTGGTGACGAGGGTACGAGTTCTGTGGTTGGTACCAGTGGGATGTCAATGGAGGTTATGAGGGAGGTTTGGGAGGATCCCCCCGAAGAGTTGGAGGAGAGCAACTGGCCGGCGAAAGGCGGCTACGGGTGGGTAGCTGGTGATGTTCGTGATCAGTCGTCTCTGTTCAGGTGGTCCCGCTTACTGAACTCTTGGTTGAATTGCACACCTGTTATCTCCAAGGGTGTCAGTAGGGGCATTGTTTCTTTGGAGAGGGTCAACGCTATCGACCGGGTATGCCACGGGCAGGAGGGGACTACCAAAAAGTTTTTCTACATGTACATGTGCCACTTCTCTCAACTTCATGTACGATTGCCGCTAGACGATTTTACTATGGGTGTGTTGCGGGCGCTGAATGTGGCACCCACACAGCTGCATCCGAACAGTTGGGCTTATTTGCAGGCCTTCCACATCCTGTGCCAATCTTTATATTTGGAGCCTACTCCTTACGCTTTCTTGTATTTTTACGATACTAGACCTCAGCGGCCGGCTACTTCTATCCTTGATAAGTTGCCCTAGCATCAGCAGACTGGATGCCTTCTCCCAGTCTTTCAAGCATTTCAAGGATGGGTACTTCAAAGTCGTCGTCAAGGAAGGGGGTAAATATCACTTTTTGAATGCGGATGGGAGTACCAAGTTTCCCTTTAGCTGGATCCTTCTCGATATAAAGACATGGGAATGAAGGAGTTGTCGGCTAGTGATAAGGAGGTGGTGGGGATGTTGTTGAAGTTTGTCGATAAGTTGCCCACTAAGGGTCTAGTTAGGGTTTATAATTCGGTGCACCCGATAATAGATATTGAAGGTATCTGTTTATTACTTAAGCTGTGTTAATGATGCTAAGTTGTTTTGATCCGAGTCGTGACGTGTTATTGCAGGGCATATGGCGCAATCTGGCAAGAAGAATCTAGCGCTCTTTCAATCATTGAGGAAGGAAATGGCCGTTAAGGCCAAGGCGGCTAGGAAAGCTGATGTTCCCAACCTACAGGAATCGGTGGTGGAGGTACACGTACATGGCGGAACGAAAAGGAAGGCTGAGCTTCCGCCTCGCCCTGGGAAGGGCAAAGATGTGAAGAAGATAAGGGCGACTCTTCTTGGAACGGCTAGCGGGGCGGGGTCGGCTAGTGGGGAGAAGGGGCCTGAAGCCGGGTTGATCGAATTGTCGGAGATATCCGTTAGGAAGGATATTTCGATCACCCTCCCGGATACCATTGTTAATTCTATTGACAACATGGACGTGGAGCATATTGTGAGAACAATGGTCGAGTTTGGGAGCAAGGCCTTAGTTCTGAGCCGGCGTGTGGGGTCTCTTTATAGGAGGGAAGTAAAGGAGGTGGGGGAGTTGCAGGGTAAGGTACATTTCTTCGCGTTTATGCTTAATGCGATTAATTTCTGTATGTTATTGTGTGTATCGGATTTTGATGATTTGTGGTGTATGTTATGTATGGCGTAAGCGATTGTACGTTAAGGGTGTTCGACCCAGGCCGCTTACTTGTGATAAGGGTGGGGAACTTAAACGAATTAAGCACGAGTTAAGGGTGTTCGACCCAGGCCGCTTACTTGTGGTAAGGGTGGGGAACTTAAACGAATTAAGCACGAGTTAAGGGTGTTCGACCCAGGCCGCTTACTTGTGGTAAGGATGGGGAACTTAAACGAATTAAGCACGAGTTAAGGGTGTTCGACCCAGGTCGCTTACTTGTGGTAAGGATGGGGAACTTAAACGAATTAAGCACGAGTTAAGGGTGTTCGACCCAGGCCGCTTACTTATGGTAAGGGTGGGGAACTTAAACGAATTAAGCACGAGTTAAGGGTGTTCGACCCAGGCCATTCTCCATATTTAGCTGAAGTAGAACTTGAGGTGGGATATGTTCCATGTGTTGGGAATCTCTTCCCCAGACAATTATTCTAGACGATAAGCTCCCCCTCCAACATTTTCTCGTATGCGGTATGGACCGTCCCAATTGGCGGAGAACTTGCCATCCTTCTTTCTAGCACTGCTGGCCATTCTCCATACTAAGTCCCCGACGACAAATGATCGTGGGTGTAGGTTCGCATTGTACTTCCTGGCAGCTCGTTGTTTGGCAGTTAGGTTGCATATTTGGGCTTTTTCTCTGAGTTCGGGTAGGAGGTCGAGATGTAAGGCCATGTTTTGGTGGTTGCGGGCTGGGTCGTATAGTTCCCGGCGCAGGGATGGTTCGCCAATTTCTACCGGTATCATGGCGTCTGCGTCGTAGACTAAGCTGAATGGAGATTCGTTTGTTGATGATTGGGGGGTGCATATGTAGGCCCATAGTACTTCTATTATTTCTTCAGGCCATCGGCCTTTGGCGGTATCCAACTTTTTGCGCAGCTCTATAAGGATGACTTTATTTGCTGCCTCTGCTTGCCCGTTGGTTTGTGGGTGTTCTACAGAGCTTGTGATGTGTTTGATGCCTAGGCCGGTGTAGAATTTGGCTAACTCCTTGTCGATGAATTGTCGGCCATTGTCTGTTATAATGGTATGTGGTACACCATATCTGCATATAATGTCCTTCCACACGAACTGCTGGACTTGCTGGGCCGTGATAGTGGTTAGCGGCTTGGCTTCGATCCATTTGGTAAAATAATCAACGCTACGATTAGGAATTTTACTTACCCCTTGCCGGGTGAGAAGGGGCCGAGGATGTCCATTCCCCATTTAGCGAATGGCCATGGGGATAGTATGTGATGTAGTTGTTCCTGTTTCTGATGAATAAGGTTGCCATGCTTCTGACATGGCTTGCACTTCCTAACATGGTCCTGGCAGTCTGCTTCTATAGTGGGCCAGAAGTATCAAGCTTTGAGGACTCTTGTAGCCATGGTGTGTGCACCGGAATGATAACCATAAATTCCTTCGTGTAGTTCTTTGATGATATATTGGGCTTGCTCTGTCGTGACACACTTAAGTAGGGGTTGGCCGTATCCGCGTTTGTAGAGGTCATCGCCTATCATAGTGTACCTAGCGGCCTTAGCCAGCCAAGTTTTGTCTGCGTCGAGGGGGGGTTGTCGGTTTTGAGGTATTGAATGTAGGGGGTGGTCCAGTTTTGGGTTTAAGAGGGGGTGACGTTGTTAGCTGGGGTGTGGGTTAATATTTGGCAAGTGTGTGTGATAGAAGGTGTGGATAGTGTTTGCTGTAGTAGGGATCGGTTACGGTTTTTGAGCTTGGTGCTG
>Ga0214544_1007455_pt1 | contig 19180 bp, 9 predicted proteins | sample CNSS3metaG_FD_160074 | JGI IMG/M metagenome (GOLD analysis project Ga0214544, IMG submission 160074) | Root nodule microbial communities from cowpea collected in UCLA plant growth center, Los Angeles, California, USA - CNSS3 | ecosystem: Host-associated > Plants > Roots > Nodule | place: USA... | reverse complement strand
TATATATATATATTGGCGGAGCTATACGGATAAAAAGAAAGTTATCAGTAATGATGAAAACAATTCAAATTTAATATCTTATCTTAAAGTATCCCGAATCATGATACAAATGATTATATTTTTCAATTAGAGAACATGTTTTATATTAATTTTTTGGAACATGTTTCTATTTACATCGGAAAAAAAATAGTTAAAAATTTTAGTTTTGATTCAATGAGTTCAAAAATCTGAAAGAACGAAGGACAATTTGTATATGTGTGATTTCTTTTATAGGTACAATTATGCTAAATTATATATTCATTTTTCTTTATCGTATTAGTGATAATAATTAAATATATAAATTTTGAATTTTGAATATATTATTTTGACTCTCCCAAAATTATTGGTCAGTATACGCAACTATATATATTTAGTATAGATTAAATTGTATCAAATCCTCTTTCTATATAAACTTTTTAAAATAGTTAAAAATGTTTTGTTTGAGACGATTAAAATAAAACAAACAGAGCTTTGTAAACTGAAATTAATTAGGAAAATGTGATTCTGAATCCCTTATTATTAATGTTAAGAAAGACGTTGAATGAGGGATGAAAAGGAGCCACACTGTGTGTCTTGAAACATAACCCACATGTCTCATTATTAACCTCAATCCACAGTGGCATTAGATATGTTGGACAAAGGTAACATGCTAGGTGCCAAATGCAGAAAGTGTTACAAAATACTATTGAAGTTTGAACATGAATGCACCCTGATCACCGGACAACACCCTCTCCCATGTTGTCTCAGAGGTGATGCATCACCAGCTTCACCATCCTCACTCACATTCTGTCGCTAATCATATCATGCATAATATTCCACACCATTCAAAATTTTCAATAACACTTCGATTCAACCATCACCATGCATAAATTCCAAACTGCCTGTGTTATAGAATTTATGTGTGGACTCCTTCATCTCAAACTGCTTCATTTGTTTAAACATGTCTTTACCCTTTCGACTTAATAATCTCAAAAAAATAACTTTAAATCTTATCCAGTCTTACAAAATTATTATTTTGTAAGGTAATGTTTCCATCTATTTGTAAATTTATTTTATTTTTAGTTAATGTAAGATTTTCAACACACTTTTTACACCAATATACATTCTGAGCATGAAATTGGATATTTATAAATTGTCTGATATTAATCTGATAGCGGGTGATACAATACGTCTAACAAATATTTTTTTAGATGATCTATTACTATTTTAAGAAGTGAACTAAACCTAACTCAAACTTACAAAATTAACTAATAAAGTGAGATTTACACTTATTTTTAGGGTTAAATATGTTTTTGGTCTCTTAACTTTTAGTAAATTTTGGAATTAGTCAATTTCGAAACTTTGGACCAGTTTGGTTCTCCATCTTTCGAAATATGTGGATTTAGTCCTTTTAATCAAATTTTATTAAGTTTATTTGATGTTTTGTATGCATTTCAGGATTGTATTTGAGTTATTTATATTATTTGACACATTTGTGCTTTAATGTTAAGTCAAATACCGTTATGAAACGCGCTTGAAATATCAAATAAAGTTAACAAAATTTGATTAAAAGAATTAAATTCACGTATTTCGAAAGATAAATGACTAAATTGGTCTAAAATTTTAAAATGAACTAATTTCAAAATTCACTGAAAATTAAAGGAAAAAAAAACATATTTAACTCTTATTTTTATACTGTAAATTCACCTTATTTTTAGTGTATCGAAATTTTTGACAAAGCAAATCAGAACCAAACCAAAAGAGAAATTTTGAGTTCATTGATATCGTTGAGTTTTATGTTTCACATTTTTTTTTACTGAATTTTGCATAGTTTTGTAATTGTGATTTTCGGAGCTGTTTTCCAACTTTCTCTCATTTTATTAGGATTTTATATTTCTTTTATTAATAGATCTTTTATCAATCAAAATATGACCATATAGTTGGTTCGGCTTATATGCTATATCTATATTTAGAACAACAACTTTTTATAAAGGATGAGACACTCCCAATATTTCATATTGGTTATGAGGCAAAAAAAATGAAAAGCTTGAATTATCTCAATCTATTCCAAAACTCAATCATAGTGATTTAAATCTTATTTAAACTCAATCTATTAAAAAAACTTGTTATTTATGCATGTATTTTTTAACTAGTTTCTATAATTCGTAAGATTTGCTCTCCATCAAAATTTCAAAATTACTTTAGAGTGAGAAAGGTCACGTGTAGTGGGTAGATGACAAGGAAGTTTGATTTATATTCCTTCACAAGTCTTTTTCTTCATCAACCTTTAATGCCAAACCTACAACTGTTTCCTGGTCTTCATAATCAGTAATTTTATCTACATTTATATATATATATATATATATATATATATATATATATATATATATATATTTACAACATATGAAAATCACAGTAAAATTATTATTATATAAAAGGATAATGATATTATGACTTCATTTTTCGACTTCATCTTTTACTTTCTGACGTAACTTAGTATGAATCATTGATTAATGTACAACTACTATTTTTAAAAGAATAATCAATTCTTCACATTAAACAATGTCAGAGAGTTAAAAAATGAAAATTATAATATAAATTTTCTACGTAAAATTTACCTAACATCATGTCTACTAATATTTAACTTTGTAATATTATATTTAAGAGATTTGTTGAAAGTTCCATATTAACTAAAAATAAAATAATTTTATAATATGTAAGTGAAGTGCAAATCTCATCTTACAAACTAATTTTATGGAGTTAAATTAGGTTTAAAATATACTTCTAACATAAAATTAAAATTATTAAGTTAGTGAGATTTCTTGATATTCTGTTTTCGTCTTATCGGATTAATAGATAAACATGACTCTTTCATTTTCAGCAAGAGATATAAAATAATATTGGTGGTTGAAAGATGAGAGCAACTCACTGGATTTTTACTTGCACACAAATTGATGCAAAAGATAAAGATGTTGATAAACTATGGTCTTAGCTTGGAAAAATATTAAGGGACAGCTAACACAGGTAGATTGATGGTGCATTTTTTTTTAATTAATATTATTATTTATTATTGTTATAGCACACATATCGATCTCAAAGAAATATAAATTAAGATCTTAAGATGTGTAGCAATTAATTATCATAATTGATGTGAATGTTAAGAAATCAAACAATTAATGTCATTCAAATGACACTTTTTGGTTTCCCTATGCAGTGCCAGAAGATGGGATCTAAGATACCCAATACAATATGTTGGGTAAAATGGGAAGTTTCATCACTAATCAATAATCCACAAGTTTACCACATTTTATCTAACCCAAATTATAAAGAAAATATATTTATCAATTTATTTTTCATATGATTTCTTGTATTTTCTTTTCAATACTTAATAATGTTTAATCCAACTTAAAAAAATATGAATATTAAACATAAACTGAGTTATGAGAGATATACGTTACAACTTGAGAAGATAGATTAGTCGAAAGAATAAACTCCATAAACATTAAACATTGTTACAAGAATGCAAAGAACTAAACTAGTGTAGTAGAATATAATTTTTTTAATGATGGTTGACTCAAAACTATTATTAAAAGTCAATAATTGAGAATCAACCACGATTCCTTAGTAAATCCATTGTAAATTTTGAAAAATAATGACAGTTACTTATACATGTTTTTTAAATTTTACCCTACATTTTGCTTTTTAAAATTAAAAAAAATTATTTTATTAATTTCAATCACTTTTTTTTTTAGATTTAACCATTTTTTTATTTTAACCATTCTTTTTAAATTTAACTATTCTTTTAAACTAAAATAACTATTTATAACAAAAAGGTTATTTACAAAAAAAAAAAAACTACCTACAACAAAATTATTTAAATTTACTTTTATAATTATAATAATAATAATTTTATTACTATGAAAAAAATGAACATGCATATGCATAGCATAGCAGATGAATTGTCACTGATTGTTACTAATAAACTTTGTTTAATCAAATATAAATGATGAAAATTTTAATCGTTACTTTCGTAATCAATAACTATACGACTATCAAAGTTTATTACCATTTATACTTAATTAGAATTTTGATCTCTATATATTTATAAATTCTGTCATTTTGGTTTTTGAATTTTTATACACAATTTCAATCTTTAACTGTCAATTACACATAACTTTGTTTATTTTTTAGTTTTTCATTAATAGTTATTTCTACTTTAAACAAAAGAGTGAAAATATGGAAACGTAAAAATTAAAAAGAGTAACCCTGGTGTGGGGAGTTACTATCGGTTGTAATTTGATTAAATTACCGATAATTTAAAATTAGGAGATAAAAATTATGTAAAAAATTAAATCATGAATAATTAAAATTAAGAATAAAATTAAGTAACAAAACTAGGGAACAAAATAACCTATAATTTAAATATAACCCATACCCTTCTTGGAAATAACTTTTTCAGTAGAATTGTTAAAAATAAGCACATCAAAATTTTAAATTCCAAGTCATTTTCTTTGTTCCCCAACTGTACCCGGTGAAACGCAGAACACGAGTGGTAGAACAGGTTTCTCCGTCGTCGTTCTCTGAATACGTTCCCCGGCCACCGTCAGGTATTTTCCGCCACCATTCTTTCCGTATTGAATTTTTTTTTTTATCTCGTGGATAACCCTTGACTCAATCTTCTGCTAATAGTTTCTGCTCATAACTTGTTTGATAAAAGGTCTGAACTGTTGAGTTATAGTCATTACAAGTATCAATGGTGGTTCATAATTCTCAAGTATGCTTGACTCTTTATGGTCACTGCATTTCTCCGCGTTTTTAGTGACACATGAAGCCCTGAGTATTGTATAGGTTCTGTTTGTGAAAGTCGTATGGGGTGGTCTATTGCTTCTTGACTCAGATTTTTATCAGCATTTGCTTGATTATTCTTTAAAAATTATGTTACTTCGTTCATAAACTAGATTCCAAATAACATGTGCATTTTTTCTTTGCTGAATCCGCATTTGTTGCTGTTGCTATCATTAGGTGGCTTTGTTAATTAATTACTCATGCTGTTGAATTCCTCTTTTCCCTTTTATTGTTTAGTATTTTCAAGAATAAATAATGCAAAAAAAAAGGTGCTTGAGGAATTCTGAGGCCATTGTTAACTATCCTGTCTAAATAGTGAAAATAATAATGGCATGTACGTATATGTATAGGAGTATAACAGCTAAAGGATGGCCATCTGAACAAGTATCCATCCTCCGTATGATCACAGAATAGTATGTCGAATTGTTATTATGGATACATTGGGTCTTAACTGCATTGGGGTAGAAATTAACTAATTGTTTTATCAACAAAATAGAAATTTACTAATGCTGACAGGTGGTAGAATTTGGTGTTTAGAAAGTGAAGCTAAGATAGTAGGTTGGTAACCTTCTCTTCTCTAATAAATGCCTATATTTTTCTTTCTGGTTTCTGTCGTGAGCCGTGACCATCTCATCATTGGCAACAACTGCTGTGGTCTAAGCTACTTTCCTCATTGTCGGCCTCATTCTCAACTTCTCCTGGGATATCGTTGTACGCATTGGATATTAAACTTTTGCATTGTGGTTGTTCCAATCAAAATTTCAAGAATGACAGGAAGAATATTGTAAGAAAAGAAGGCGGTGAAGAGATATGTAGAGCACAATGTCTATGCTACTCCAACAAAGCGTGTTCGGTTTCCTAAAAAAAGTTATATATACAAGCTCTATTCACCAAAATAATTCACTATCAGATCTAATAAATGTATCATGTGACTGTCCATAATTTACTGAAGTAGCTAAGAATGCCTTTTATCTTTGACTCTTCCCCTGCTGTCTTTGCACCATTTCTTTCTCTCTATTTTATTGATTTGAGTTTCCTTATAGGAAGCAGTTCAGGGTTCATAAAATGACAAGAAAAGAGATAAGATAAGATAGAGAAAGGGGGACTTTGTTATAATCATCATTCTAATATTAGGAAGTATGGTTGAAAAGAAACCGTATGTAAGTAACAAAAGCAGAAAACAAGGTGAAGACCACCTTTCTAGAATATTTTTTTCTGCTTAGATACATATAGGTTGGATCGAATTGCTGGTGCATTGAACAATAAGCCGCCTAGGTCGTTTTTCTCCTGGGTTTAATCAATTTTAATCATCATGGCAAAATGGGCGGGACTGGCTTAGTATTTAAGTCTGCTAGTCCGCATTGGCCCAACCTGCATTACCTGCAGCCCGTATGGTTTTGGGGCGGGTCAGCGTGCAGCCTGCGTCTCTTTATTTATCTTGTTCTAGAAAAACTGAAATTCCTAAACCAATGTCCTGCTTGTTGCGAGCGTGTTCAGTTCTTTTCTCTCAATCAGTTGGAGTCCAAAGCTAAGTCCCCCAGCAGCTTGGGTTTTTTTCATCCTTACTGGTGACACACAGATCTTGTGTTTGTTCCATCCTCACCAGTGACAACAACGGAGCTCTTGGTTCAGGCATATTGTTCTGTCCTTGGCCTTTGTATTGGTTTTATTTGTGCATAATTAAATAGGAAATAAGAGGGCTATCTATTATTTTGTTTTGTGAATTGGAGTGACCAGTGATGTGTGGTAATTTAGTGAGAAGTGAATCCAATCCAGTTGCTCTGTAGGACATGGTTTGGGATATGCATTTTTCTTTGCAAAGGGTGTAACTTGGATGATACAGTGTCTGTACCGGGATGTATACATTACTACCACTTTGATAAATTCGTTACCTATTAACTTGTTGAATTTATATAAAATATTTGAAGTTTCCATAATGAACAAATGATGAATTGTTGATGCGTAGGTTCCATAAGTGAATCCAATGTGTGCTAGAATTTGACACCTTTTTATTATTATAAAGTTGCAGGAATGCAAGTAAGTGTGGAGTACCACTAGATAGCTCGCATTGATGTGTCATTTAGAAGGCATATATCCTACTCCAATTCACATCACATCCTCCTAAACATAAGTTCAGTATGTCTTAACATCAAACACATATATTAGGCTAACGCAGACTAGCCCACAGGCCTGCAAGCCAGAATCTATGCGGGGCGGACCAGAAGTTGAGCCCACATTTCTAAAGTAAGGTGAGCTAACTTAACCCGCATTTTGTGGGTCAAATGCAAGACGGGCCTAAACGGACTGAGCCGACACACATTGTCACCCCAAGTATTTGACAATATGACACCACCTTTTTTCTCAAAGGTAGTAGCAGCTAATTAGATGTTACAACTAGACTGAGTCTAAGTTACTTAGGCCACATGATAGAGTGCAAGAAAAAACAGAAACTAAGGTAGGATTTTCAATATTCAAGCAAGATAGTAACTATTTTATATTAAATATAGTTGTGTTTTGCTGAACATTAACTGAAAACGTTGTCTCGTGTCTGATGCTCATTGTCATCTATGGCAATAAGTAGCAATAGGATATATGTATAGCTTCATCATTTCATTCCTTTACAAAAGAAAGTGTATGTGTAGTCCAATCTACAAAATTGGGAGCTAGAGAAATGTAATAATACATTCTTTGACACTCTCTTTAATATTTTATTTATTATTATTTGGTGAAATCTTATGCTGTTTTACTAATGAAAAAGTGAGTCCAAGTAATTTACCGAGGCTGACTTGAAACTTGATAACACAAAATACAAAAATTAGATTGCAACTAACGCTTTTTGACAATATCCTGAAAGATTCCATTTTAGTGGATTAGTGAAATAGTGATAGGATGAAATTCTGGATGATCTTCTCCATTACTCTTTGAAACTGTTAAATGATATAGAATTCTTTGGTTGATTTGCCTTGTTGTATCATTCAGTGTAATTGTCTGGGCTTGGATGATGATGTTTGAAATGATTATTGTACATTAACAGATCTTGGTTTCTTATTGCATAGAGTTTTTATGTATACTTGTACAGTCTCCTGATGTAATGCTTTCAACCACAAACTTATTTGAATTTCTAATCTATTTGGTGAAGAAAGCAGATGACTAGTCAAAGATATTTCCTAAGTCTTTTAGCGAAGAAAGAAGTATGATGGTTTTGAGGAACTCTTTCCATGTGGTTATTTTTTCCTATTTTCTGTTCATCTAGAATTTAATGGTTTGTCTTTTTCAGTGTACTTTCAGTTGTCCTCATCTCTCCAATCTTTTCAAATTTGTTATTAGTTGAAATAACAATCAAAGGATGAATGATAACTTGTGTTTGGTATTATTTGCTCAGTCTGTACATTGACTCGTGATGATTTTTGGCTGTGTTTTCATGGAAAAATGATTTGTAGAAAAACATCAGTAAAAAAAAGATTAGTGATACATTTGACATATGTGTGATCTCTCTTCATGCTTGACAACTTTTCCGAAGCCATACGCTCATATCTTTTTTGCATCCTATGCAAGAATTAACAGTTTTAATTCTAGGTTTCTGTATAATGGAGTCTTGAGAAATTTAAGTGTAAGACGCTTTGATTGATGAATCAATTTCAATAGATATCAATATATTCAAAAGATCAGAGCCTTATTTGTTTTGATTTCTTTTCACATCTGCTTGATGCATGTCTACTGTTTATTCGTTTTATTTTTTTATATGCAGTGGCTACTTTTCTGTCAACTGTTAAGATTCTTGCTTATAAAGCAAGAAACATGAAGACAAAAATATATTGACACTGAGATTAAGTGCTATGTATAAACCTTTAATAACCACGTTGGTTTCCTCAGGTTTCTCCTCTTCGGATTGGTCACGATTGTTTAGGAAATATTGAGTCTCAAAATGGTGATTCTTTCCACGTTGCCACTGAACTATTCAGGTTTTTTCTGCCTACATCGGTATCTTCTAAGTCGTACTTTATTCACTCCCTGTTTAGCTTTATATTTCTTGATATATTGCAGCTTTCCTTCACCGAGGTGCTCCTTTTTTGCCATCAAAGTTGGCAGCGAGAGTTGCTTGTCACAGAGATGTTTCTCTAACACCCCAAACGGTTGTTATTACTTATCTCTCTCATCTAGTTTAAATCTCCTTCAATTTATGTGTTTGTGCATGTGTTTCTAGTGGTAACTGTGGTTTTAGATTACATGCTTTTCTGTTTGCAGACTTTTAGCATACAAAAGAGAGAAAAACATGCAAACCATAGTTGCAACAAATTTTTTATCCATGCTGCAAGGAATGATCATCATATAACCTATGATGACGGCTTGCCTGAAGAGCCCTTTTTGCTATCATTGATCAAGGATGTCATATGGTATTTGTTAAAGTTTAACCTGTCATTAAACTGCATTAACCTAATGAAATACTGTTTTTACCTGCATGAACTGAAACTATTTTTACTTTCATTAAAGACCAGTAGAATTCACCTTTGAATGTTATTGAAAAAATACAACCGTATTTCTAGTAACTATCTCTTTGTTTCCAGGGGGCTAAAATATTTGTTTGTATTTTTGGCTGAGCAACCTAGCCAGCTGAAATACGTGGAGTGGCCAAGTTTTAGCAGTACGGTACGCCAATTAGTTCATTATTTGCGGTTTCTATTTCATTTAGGATTAAATATGTTTTTGGTCTCTTAAGTTTCATTGAATTTTGGAATTAGTCCCTCTTCGAAACTTTATACCAATTTAGTCTTTCATCTTTATAAATGTGTGAATTTAGTCATTTTTACTAAATTTTGTTAAGTTTATTTTTCATTTTAAATGCATTTTATTATAATATTTGAGTTAATATTAAAGCGAAAATGTGTCAAACGGTGTAAACAATTCAAATACTATCATGAAATGTGCTTGAAACGTTAGATAAACTTAACAAAATTTGGTTAAAAAGACTAAATTCACGCATTTTTAAAGATGAAGGACTAAATTGATCAAAAGTTTTGAAGCGGGACTAATTTCAAATTTTGCTGAAACTTGAGGGACCAAAATCGTATTTAACCCTTCATTTTATAATTTGTGAAATGTATTGAATGATTACATGCTTATATTAATCCTTTGCAGCTGAGGACAGCGGTTCTGACTCTTATCCTGGTTGCGTTGCTTATTGTTGCATTATCATCTGTTGATTCGGTCCTCTGCTATCTTTTGGCATTAGCTCTTAGGAAAAAACCATAACCTTGTAACCTTGTGGTGTTGCCAATGTTTCCATAATACATAAGCATTTCATCTGGTACTTGTAATCTATATAGGTCTATCCTCGTTAACATGTAAATCTTAACTCTTCTTTTGAACTGGAATGAATTATGTTATTCAGGAACCTTTTATTAAAGCCATTGCTTTCCATCTTAGTGAAAGAAATGGTTGCAATGGCATAGAATCTTGTTGATTCCATGGATGGAATTGGATATTTGAGTTTAACAATAGAACCAGAGGGTAAAAGGTTATGGCAGCTCATACTTCTCAAATTTGCAACACGTGTATAAGCTTGTATCACACACATTAATTTAATATCTATACAATTAATTTAGGGTAAAATGTTCCTTAGAAAATTACAATTGTTTGTTTTTCTTTTCTAAAACTTGTAGGTTCTCTAAAATTATAAATGTGTTGTTGATATCGATAATGTTGAAATCCATTATTATAAATTTAAACATGTTTGCTTTTAGTCCTTTTAAATTTTTAATATTTTAGATTTTTCATATTTTTAAATGTGTTATTTTATTGATAGAGCCAAAATCTGTTAATGACCTTTAATATTTGATTAATTATTTGCTTTAATATAATTATTTACTTTGCATGATTGATTATATATTTATAAACTTAATGTAATTAATTATCCATTTAATATAGTTTATCATCTTTTCAACATAATTAATTATTTATTTTACATAAATTTTCGTATAGTCAATTTTTTTTTTTGCAGATAATAAATTAAATGCTGAAAATCATTATTGGGCTTCATCTCTATTAACAACGATGATACATTTATAATTTTGAAAATCAAAAAAGTACTAAATTTTTATGAAGGATAAAAAATAATACGTTTACAATTTTGAAGACCTACAAAGTACTACAAATTTTTGAAGGGTGAAGAATAATTTTATAAGATCAAACGCTATATTTTATCATACAAGTAATTAATGGATTTGAAATCCTAAAAATTTTAGAGAGACGAAAAGCAAACATTTGTAATTTTATAAGGATGAAAAGCATATTTTACTCCTTAACTCAGTCTTTTTTACAGATTCACATAAAATAAAATTTAGTCATTTTTGTTTTCAAATAAATAGGTTTAATAAGTGGAGACAAGAAACTATCCCCATCCACCATCTAAGTCAATTATATAAAAGTTATCTTTAAATATTAGATTAAAATATTTAATATATTTTAAATCTATTACTTATTTACTATTTATAATGTGTTATATTGTAATTCACCTCTAATTAGGGTAATCAAACTAGCTTGCTTCAACATTCCACGTAATCAGAGATAAAACAACATCAAAAAAGAAATTAGTTCTTTTTATCCATATACGTCAAAAGGGAACCACTGTAACTTACTCAGTAACATAAAAAGAAACATTACCACTTATGTTGAAGTAACTCCAAAAATACTTCCTAAAATGTAATAAAATAAATTTTTCAATAAAATAAACATAATTTACATATGAATTTTTCTTTCTACAATCACTCTTTCAGAAGTGTATCAAAATATGTCCATTCACAAAATGGGAAAGTGTACAAAAATTGAGGAGGATGACATTGAAACTTGATGAGATGCTGTTTGGGTCAGATTTGGCCAGTTATCCATTCCCTGAGAAGTCTTTTTCTGCACATCAACCTTGGGATTTAGCACTAATTGAAAGTGACTTTTGCTGCCAAAACCACTGTTTTCAGGTCTTTGTGGTCGGTAACATGATTACAAAACCATGGTAATAAGCTTACCTACCACCAATGTTTGTGAATTCCAATGCAGCATTATATTTTTCTGCTCAGTATTATTTATGATTATGGAAATGCAGAAACAATGATTTAGCTCAAATCAGTTATGCACATATTATTCTTTGTAACTTCTGTTATTCACATATTTTGCTCCCTTCAGATTTAACTGAAGCTTGCCCTAAAAGGTTCTACTTATGCAATCAAATTTTGAGAACTTTTAGTCACTAGATTCTCTTTTTCCACTAAAAGTTTCTATTCATGTTCCACTGGTTTACTTCATTTATCAATGACACATGGTGAACCAATCCAGGTTAAATCAGATACAGAAACACATTTTAGGAAGAAATTTCCTATGAGCTATTAGGTACTACAGTTCCATACTGTTGTAGTACGTGTGTTCAAAGCTACATACAAATGTTCTGAACCTGTCAGCACTGAAAATACAGTATAAGTGTACAACTGCAGTTGCATCATCCCATGACAAAACCTGTTTTTGCATCGACTTTTGGATTAACTAAAACGTTTTACTCAGTATGTAGAAGTAGAATTATTATCACCATCAGTAATTCCAAATCAACAAAATGATCCAACTTTCCTCACTTAAGTGAAAATAATGCCTTCAAAACCTTAACAGAAACCATATGAAAATGATGCTGTGAAAACTTTTTTTTCCATGTTCAATCGAATACACAACCCTCTTACATTAATATAATAATAAAGTTTAAACACTATTTTCCTTACACATATCCATATTATTATAGTAAGGTTGTGAAGTAGTTGAACATAAAATGAAAATTGTCAAAATATCATTCCTTAAAACCACAAGACATTAAGTTTTTGTCTGTTTGCTGTAAAATCTTTGGAAACAGCAAAAAGTTTCACAATTTGGTGATTAGAGTTGTATGTCTAAGAGAAGGTAAATTACATTTAGCTGCATAACCAAACACATTTGAAGTATGAGTCTAAACTATTTATAAATTGCTCAATATGTTCATCTTCATTCAATGTGATATATTTTAGTCACATTTTCACTTTCACTGCAACAATTATGCACCAACCATTAACTGGTACTGCCCTTTATTTTCACTTGGAATCAGTGTTTCACCCCTTTTATATGAGGATCAGTACATTGTGAGGTACATTTCTTTCACATCAACAATGAAAAAAAATCCGTGCAGCTCTTTTGCGTGATTCTGAGCAGGAGCCTACAAAAAACACCATGAAGACTATTGTCCCTCTATATGATACCTGCAATTTTTCCTTTTACAAAAAGTACATTGTCCTTTGTTTTTCAATTATACAGTGATATATGAGAATCACCCCAGATGAAAATTTTCATGCTTTTCTTCCGGATCCTGTTTGGATCATGTTCAATTTTTCCAGAACTGATTTCAATTTGAAGTTTAAAGCCAAAGCAACAAATAGTTGTCACCAAATTCAAAGTAGAAAAAGGCTATGCAGTCAGACCAATAGTGATTCATAGGAAGCTGATGGTTTCTGACTTGACTCAGTGGTCAAAGTTCATTCATTGCAGTGTTCTTTCAGATGCACCAGAAAATATCATGGACAGTCAAACAAACTATGTACCAGGTTGATCGTGTTTGGAGGGATTTTGAAAAGTTCATAGAATAAAGTAATGTGAACATAGAGAATAAAACTTTGCTGAATGCTGACTTTATTTACAATTTGAAATTGGACTTTAAGCAAAGCTGTTAATGATTACTTGTTCCACAAATTCGATGAAGTAGGCATGTGAATTTGAAAGGGTGCATGGACTTCAGAAATTAAAGTCTTGGATAGACTAATTAGCCAAATAAAAGGAGAAAGAAACAAATATGAAGTCATTTTGACGTAGCTATTACAACCTTGAGTGCATATTCAATATTCAACAAAACAACCTAATATCAACAACAGTACAGAGACTGAAGAGTCACAACATAACACAACACAACAGAATCTATCAGACTTTGGAGTGTTGGAAAACTTCTGACATTGCCTATTCAGCAGATTAAAGCTTTCAAACAACATAAATTACAAACCTAACCAGTGAACCAATATCATGTAACATGGTTGAAAGAAAACAGTTTCATTTAAGCATTTGGTGAAGAGTTATTGAATGCTCATGTCTATGTTTGTGTAATAGCATACGCTAAATGAAGCCAATCTCTTGATTAGATCAAGAAACTAGCACCAAACCAGTGTATGAATATCATTCTTCAATTCATTGTCTTGATGGATTGTACTAAAACAGAAAACTAGCAACAAAACCACACCAGCCAAATGAAAAACCACAACATCTTACCTTACATAATCCCAGAACACAAGCTGATATATATAATCACTCCTTCATCCCTGATTCATAGAACTGTGTATCAAAGTGAACAAACCCTTTATTGCTTTACCATCACAACCATGATGGTTAAACACCAAAACCTACCAATTTCATGAGGAAATTAACAAGTCCAAAAGCAAGACTTGAAATGAGCAACTTTTGACAATAAAAAACAGATCTTGACACTGACCTTTGTTTGAAGAGAGAACTTGAAAGGTGTTTCACCCAAAGGAAAGTTTTTCACTGCTTCCCCCTTTGTTCATTACAATGATTGAGCAGTAGTGGCAGTGGCACACATTCGTGTATCTTATCTTATCAATTCCATCAAGATCCCCACCAAAGTGGCCATTATCAACACCATTATTACCATTATTATTATGCTATGGTTTTTGATTTTGGTTGGTTTTGAGTCACTTTTTGAGACCCCACCGTGAGCATCCAATACAGAAGATGGTAAGTGAAAAGACTATAGCGTATGAGACACATTCCAAAAAGTGACAAAACCACATTATCATGATTGTGCAATATCATGTAACATATGTGCTCATAAGTCTGAGGAATGCTGAGAAAAAGGCAAAAGAAAAAGCAGAAAAAGAGAGAGGTGGAAGAAGACCATCTGGGCCTGTGGGCCCTCACACAAAGAGACAAGTGGCAAATGAACTCCTTGGCTGGCCCACCAACCGGGCCCAAACCCATCAGCCACCGCTCCTGAAGGGGGCAACAACTGACTTTAGGAACATCCCTAAAACAAAAAACAAGTTGTTGAAAGAGACATGCATCAATATATATATATATATATATATATATATATATATATATATATATATATATATATTATTTTTTTTTGGTAAAGGAAGAAGAAGGCATCAAAAGCAGAACACTGTGTACAATATTTTTTTTATCACTTCTCTCCATGCTTGTGGAAGAATTTGGGTCATCACTTTTGACATGATCTCTTCTTTTTAACTACATTTTTTTTTTCTTTTTATCGATAGGGTTCATATTCAAGATCTTGGAATTTCAAGTTTGTTTTAATTACAGAACTATAACTTTTTTCATAAAAAAAATTAAATTTTTCGCACTTTGTTTTCTTTTAAAGATAATCTCAATCGAATTGAAAAAACAAAAATCATGAATATCATCTAAAAAAACTTATTATATTTTGGCTTACGTAAATCAAGATGAACTAAAAAGAATGGTCAATATTAATATTTATTAATAATTATTTAATATTTAAATTTTGTTTAATTAAAATATTTAATCTTGTAAAAATATACTATCTAAAAAGATTAAAATTTAACAAATTTGAAGTATGTTATAAAATCTATTTAGTATAACTGTGTTAAAACAAAATGATGCATGATGATTAAGATTTGTTTATTAATATTTGTTGTGATTTGCAGGCCAAAATCTTTCGTTTTCACTCTCACCATCTTTTTTGTGTTCTTTGTAAACTCAAACACGCACCCATCCAACTTCAAATTTTGTTCCCTCACATCACCACCTCATCTTAATTACCACTTTCACACTCATCGTTTTTTTTCCATTCAATAAAATATAATTCATGTTCACATTGCCAAGTGATACAATTCACTTCAAATTTAAAATGTCCCTACACTTCCAATTTTTTTATCTTCAGTTTACAGGTAACAAACCTGTCAAACATTGCACCATTATTATAAACAGAAACTCATTTTTTTAGTATTTAACATAAACAAGAAATAAATCCATGGTTATTGGATGAATTAGAAATTCTAGATCGATCATAGATAAAAATAATTATTGATATCTTATATCAATGGAAAATAAATAAGTTTACGATATTTAAGTAGATATAAACTTCATCTCATAGGCTGAATTTATTGTATATAATTAAATACAAATTTATTTTTATAAATTGATTTTTTAATATTGAGTTAGGTTTAAAGTTCACTTTTTAAGATGGTATCAGAACCATCCAAACTTTATCTTAGCAAGGTTTATTGTTTCTTATACCTATCATGTCACCCATCGGACAACGATTAATCATCTATCAATGTCTAGTCTTATGCTTGATATGTTATGCATTAGCATGAGATGTGTATTAGAGATCACACATCAACTATAAATAAAATGAATTTACTGTGTATAAATATATGCAAATCGTACTTACAAGCCAAATCTATAATGCATAATTAGATACAAATCTTTTTTTTACAAGTCAATTTTGTGAAGTTTAAGATGACATCAAAGAAATATAAGTTTATCTTAACAAACCTGTCAAACATTGCACGATTATTACAAACAAAAACTCATTTTTTTTTTTAGTATTTAACATAAACAAGAAATAAATCCCTGGTTAAACATAAATTTATGCTTGGATGAATTGGAAATTTTAGATCAATCAGAGATATAAGTAATTGTTGACATCTTATATCAATAGAAAATAAATAAATTTATAATATTTAGGTAGATATAAACTTCACCTTATAAGCTGAATTTATTGTATATAATTAAATACAAACTTTTTTTAATAAGTAGGTTTTTTAATATTGAATTAAGTTTAAAGTTCACATTTTTAAGATGGTATCAGAATCACACAAATTCTATCTTAACAATATTTATTGTTTTTTAGACTTATCATGTCATCCATCGAACAACTATTAATGTTTAGTATTATCTTCAATAAATGTGTATGCATCCACATGAGATGTGTATTGGAAATCACATATCGATTAGAGATAAAATATGAATTTACAGTATATAAATGAATACAAATATTCTTTTACAAACCAAATTTGTGAGGTTTAAGATATTATCAGAGTGATCTAAATCTATCTTAACAATATTTATTGTTTATTAAACCTATTATATGGTCTGTTTTTCGATTAAACTTAGTTTATATTTTAATATAGTATCAGAATAATTTAAAATCACTTAAGTTACTTATTAATATATCATGATTCTTGTAGTGGTTGTGTTTGATGGTTTGACTCTTAATCCCTAAGGAAGCGTTTTATTAATTATGAACAAAGAATATTTTGCACATTACTTGACATAGTCAGCTACAGCTAAATTTTGATGTGAATTATTTGACTAATTAAGGTGAGTTATGCTGATTTGCCCCGGTCACCAATTCAAGATACAAAATTTGTGATGTTCACGTTTTTGTTTGGCACAAGATAGATGATTCAAGGAAAATTGTGCGGCTATACGTATTGGAAATAATCATTATTTTATGAGGAAAAATAAAAATGAAAATGAAAAATGATTTTTGACTACTAATTTTTGACAACTTTCACTTATAACTTTAGGTATCATTTTCTAAATAATTTTTTATTTACTTAAAAAATAACACCTCATATTATAAAAAAAAAATTATTAAAATTTAGTAGTCAAAATATCACTATCTAAATAAAATAAAGAATCGGAAGAAGAGAGAAAAAGAGACGTGTAATTTGAAATGAATGAAGCATGCAGGATTTTCTCACTCTCTCCCTTTTGTCTTATTGGATTGTTGATTAACTAATCTGATGAGACTTTGAAATTCTGAAAATGCTGGCCATCATGCATCACATGAAACTACCAGATTGTGACCCAAACCTTGCATTATACCACAACTTTATTGCAATGAAAAAGACCATTCATTATATCACAAGTTTTTGCTCACATTTTTCCACACTATTCAAGTTCTTTTGGTATTCATGTCAATTTTTTTTTTTTTTTAATTTCTGGACTTCATTTTTTTTTCTTTTTTTTTGGTGTCTAATTTATTATTGAAAAACCATCAAACAACCTTTGAAATGTAGAAAGGGAGTTTCCAATATTTTAAGAAAAATAAAATACTCACTTTAATGTAAGAGTGAAACTAGGTAGTCCAAATGTCAATTTTTTAAATTAATGTTTGAATAAGTATATTTAAGCTGATATCAAGTTTGATGTATTTGATTTTAAGTTCTGAGATGTTATGGTTGTGATCGATTGATGTATTTGAATCGAAGTATATTGTTTGTTTTAGAGTTTGAAATTTTTCCATAATTTTGTATCTAAAAAATATTTTCTGTGATGCGAAACATTAAAAATATATTAATATTTATATTTTAAAAAAATAATATATTTTAAAATATCAAAATTAGTGTTCGGAGTGTATTTTGAATATATAACATGAAAATCATACAGAAGACTTCAATAAAAAATTCAAATCTGTATTAAATTGTGAAAGACAAAAGAAGTTTTAGTTGAGATAATAATTAAATTTTAATTTTTAAAAGATATAACAATAAATTAATTGAAAAATATGTATATAAAAAATTATGATTTATTGAAGATATCTAGCTTTTGGGTGTATAGGAATTTAAGGTTATTTTCAATATGTAAAACAAAAATAAAGACTCAAACCCCTAGAAAAAATTTGATGCTTCATTTGGTTGAATATCGAGATTCAAATAAATTGATATTATTTTGATTAGATTTGAAAGAATAAAGACACAGGAACAATTTTCTTAAAAAAAAAAAAAAAGAAGTGACTTTCGTGTTGTGTTTTTTCTGTGATGAAAATAAATTAATTTTCTTATTCATAACATCTTACAACTCAGTAATTACCCTCTGAATAAGTTATTCATCTGGTTTCTAATGTATAACCTGAGATAATTTAATCTTTAAAAATATTATATATATATATATATATATATATATATATATAAAGATTGACAATTATAACTTATTATATTGTTTAATAATAAATCGATTTTTAAATTTTTACAACTTAATAAAAAATACAACATAATTTTAAATTGGTCCTTGAAAATTATGAGTTAATAATAAAATGGTTTCATAATATTTAATTCTTTAAAGTACTATACATTCAGTGCAACATTAGTTACTTATATATATATATATATATATATATATATATATTTATATGTATTTATTTATATTTATTTATATATATATATATATATATATATTTTTTTTTTATTGTTAATTTTAC
>Ga0214544_1007448_pt1 | contig 19195 bp, 7 predicted proteins | sample CNSS3metaG_FD_160074 | JGI IMG/M metagenome (GOLD analysis project Ga0214544, IMG submission 160074) | Root nodule microbial communities from cowpea collected in UCLA plant growth center, Los Angeles, California, USA - CNSS3 | ecosystem: Host-associated > Plants > Roots > Nodule | place: USA... | reverse complement strand
CTGAAAGTGAATGAAATGGGGAATTAGGGCAACACGAAGGGTTCTTATATCATGGGCCAGCCATTTAGGCCCACTGCTGCAGGGCAGCCCTAAAGATTAAGATGACAAAAATAAAAGGGGCCTTACATGGGGGATTGTTATATATATAGCAATATATTGCAAAAGCTGTTGCACCGAGAACGTGATTTTCTCCCTTAATTTCGGATGCAAATATGGTGCACTATTGCAACCATATATTTTAACGGTGGGATTGTTTTGGTTTTTTTTCTTTCGCAGGCCATGAATTTTGACCCATTTATGCCCCCATCCACCATCTATAAATAGAGCATATACTTCTCCCTCAAAACACACTTCCATGCTCTCATTCATTCTCTCTAGTTCTCTCCTCCTTTCTTTCTTATATTTCTTCTCTCATTTTGGGTTTATTTATTTACTCTCTTTAAGAGTTATTTTGCTAGTTATGAGATCTTCAAAAAATTCCAAGAAGTTCATGTTGTATCTTAGGGGGCTTGCACAATACACCGTGGATAAATCCTTAAGGGTAGTGAATCTTCACGCCTTAGGAAGTCCTTTTGGTTCGTGATTTTTTCAGCTACTACAACACTTTGTATAACTACCAAACATTTGGTTGTCATCACTTATCTTCCAACATATGTGGATAATGTTTGAGATATTGTTACCTCTCCCAATATCATTGATAAAAACATCTTGTTGGGTATTCAAATTTTCACACATAGAAAAATGTTTGATTGCACAAGAAGAGTTTACAATTTTGTAGACAAAAACAAGCAAGATTTACAATTTTGTCCATAAACAATTGCACAATGAGGGTTTACAATTTTGTCAACAAAATAAAGAATGATGTATATTTTTATTCGTAAAAAAGTTGCATGAGATAAATTTGCAGTTTTGTCTAAAAATAATTGCATCTTAGGTTTGTAGTATTTTTCACAAAAAACTTGTATAAGTACGATTTACAATTTTGTACTAGTTATGTTTATAGTTTTTTTGATAAAAAGAAATTGCATGAGGATGATTTGTAATTCTATCCACTAAAAAATAAATGATTTGCAGTTTTTTCTACAAAAAATTACACTAGAAGATTTTGTAATTTTGCACATAAAACATACCACGAGAAATGTTTCCTACATTTTAGTTTTCCAAGACATGTTCTCAACATTCCAAAATTCATAGTGGATGATGTTTGTAATTTTTTTTTCACAACCTAATGCTTTTGAAATAGTTTCACTATCCTGACAAGTTTTAATTTGCTAAGGTATGCAATATGAATGATCAAAATTGTCCAAAAATCACCAAAATAGAAAATCACTCATTAAATCAAACTTGGGAGCAAAGAAAACTATGCTAGTTTTATGAAGAATTTAATAAATGCTATTAACATGCAGTTGTGCATAAATGCATGATTTTATCATTTAAACATGTGTAATATGATGCTAATGGACTATCGAAACAAAGAATTTACCGAAAGGATTGATGCAGAATAAAATGCCCTATTTAAGTTAGATCAAAAAACCTAGAATATACTCAATGGGTCCACACTTGTAAAATGCATGGAATGAGGTAATTGATGACTCAAACATGATCCTATACATTGAACAAACATGTTGAAATGCAAAGAATCATAGAAAATTTGTTGAAATGCAAAAATCAAGGATTAAAGCAAGTTCAAGAACAAAGAGCAAGAAACATAATTACATTACCTAAGTTTTTAGATTTTTAGGGATTTTGAGTTCAAAGCCGAAATCTAAGAATTAGAACATGTCTAAAGTCATATGAATACACAAAAAATAGTGAGAAAATTTCAAAACTAAAAATCATCATTTGGATTGTGAGGTAGTGAAAATGGATTTTTGAAGGCAAAACTTAGAATCATGGGTTTTGTTCTATAAATTTAGATTCTTAGATCCACTTCATTTCATGAGAACCTATTGAATCAAAGGGTGACATTGCACTCTTTTGATCTAATCCTAAATCTAAAAATCAAATCAAGAAAAAGAAGGAATCTAGAATTATGAACCAAGTATCATGAACAAGATTTTGACAACAAAAGAGAATTTGTGTGAACAAGAAATTGATATCACGACACGAAAATATAAAGGAATATGAAAGGAAAACTAGAAAATAGTAACACAAAAGTTTGAATAAAAAAAATTAGAAAAATATTGGTTTAAACCATAAATGAGAACTTGAATGTTAGGTGAATAGGTCTAATCTTTGTTTCAATATCTCTAATCTAAAACATTGAATTCAATGACACTACAAAAAATCGTGTATATTGTGGCATTTTTAATATGACATTTATTTTAAAATGTTGCTTTTTACAATATAATATGGCGTTTATAGAACTGTCATAATTTTCATGCAATATATGATGTTTATAATTGTCGTATTATTAAATATCATACTATTATTGAAAATTATGACATTTAAGAATGTCATTTTATAACTTTATAGTAAATAATTATTTTTTATGTTTTTCAAAATTTCTCACAACTTATAATTTTCAAATTCTGACAAAGTTGTTGTCTAAATTTCCAAAACTTTTTTTTATCAAATTTCTTTCCCCCTTCCCAAAATTTCTGCTAGAATTTTCTAAATTCATTTTCCCGAATCGCATTCAGTCCTCCCACAAAGACCCCAACACAATGTTCCTAATCAAAGTACTTCTTCTAAACCCTAATTTTCTCCAATTTCTCCCACCACACTCACTCATCGCAAACCTCACTGCCATTGATGCATAACACCTCACCACCAATGCACTTCACCTTACCAACATCGCCATCGTCGCATACCTCATATCCACCGTACATGGACCTTGTCCGACTCTACCTGGAGCTCAACGTGGATGCCATACATATATTGTATCTCACTTGTACCTCACCCCGCGTCGGCTCTCATTCGATCCTTTCATACTATCGCCACTAAAGCTCGCCAGAAACCCAAACCATCTATCCTCATCGGAATCGCTCATCCCCAACCCATTCACTCATAAGTCGTGTCATTCCCTAGACGATTCCCAAATTTTGCCATTGACCTAGTCGCATGGTTCTTTGTTCTTCATTAGTTTAAGGTAAGTTCTTCACTATTTCATTGAAGGTAATTTCAACTCACACGCGTGTTAGAGTTTTAGGGTTTTGAAATTAAATTTTTTTTGGTTCTATTTTTAGCCAAAACACAAAAAAAAATGAGATTGAGGAGCATTGCGTTTTTTTGGTTCTTCATGGCCACCTCCCAGTCCCAACATCGTTGCACTTTTTGTATCCACTCTCTCTTTCTTCACATTTTTTCTGGTTATTGAATTTTTGGTGTTGAAGATACGAGAAATCCTTTTTGCTTCTTAACCAATGGTTTACTTGGTCGACTTGTAGTATTTCCATGTTTTACATGCATATTAGTTATTAACAGGGAAACTAGGAAAGCAAAAGGTTATGGATTCTATGAGTATAAGGATGAAGAGACATATTTAAGGTTATGGATTCTGTGTGTATAAGGATGAAGAGACATCTTTATATGGTGGCGTTTTGGTGAATCGTTATTTGTAATAGGTGTGTTTTGTGAGTATAAGATTGAACGATGGATATGAACACTATGTAAAATTTAATCTTTGTGTGTTTTCTAATTTGATATTATCAGGTAATTCTTGAAAAAGAGTAGAAATGCTAATGGCAACTCTCCTCTAATTAATGAAACTTTGCTCGGTGCGGTGCAAAGGCTGTGTTGGTTGCAAAAGTGAGGATGTGTGGTATATCTTTCTTAACTTGTGAACATGAATTTAGGTAAATAAACTCTTTATTTATTTGGAATTCCTAATGGTAGGGGAACAAAATATCTAACAACAATTTACGGTGCCTACTCATTTCTTATTCTTTTATTCCTTTTATGAGACCTTACTCACTTTTAAACAAGGATATTCTTTGTTTTTACTTGAAATCTTGAAGTTAAACATGTACTTTTCTGTGTTATTTTTAGTTATTTTTATTTTAAATTTTCTTTTATTGACTTTGTAGTCCTTGGATGGCCGAAAAAAGAAGTGAAAAATTATCGAGTGTTGCTTAAGTTTAGGACTCTAGCAGGTAGAAGAAGGCTAAATTTTAAAATAATTTCATTATTCTTAATTATCATGTAGTATTCTAGTGCAATTATCATGGATGATGTGATACTAATTGTTTATTAATGCATACGTAGATTGTGACATGGTTGTTAACAATCCTAAGTGTGTTCTACATGCGTTGTGCATTTTGATGGATTCAAAAAAAGATAAAGAAGTTACCTTCGTTCAATGCTTCCAACAACTATATGATGGAATAAGAGATGACCCTTTTGGAAATCATTAGGATGTTGCATTTGATGTGTTTTTTTGCTTTAAATGAAGTTCTAAGTTTACTCTTCAATAGTGAAATTTATGACCAAGGAACTTTGTAAACTAATATTTCTTGTTTTTGTCTTACATAGTAAGTACATGATACAAGGCATGGCTAGACTACAAGGACCTCTCTTTGGAGGAACAAATGTCTTCCATAAGAGAAACACAATTTAATAGCAATGTTGGTATAATATACTAAAAGCATAGACTTTTTTTCTAATACCAATGCTCGATGCTTTAAGTTATTAGGACTACGAACTATAAAACCTTGTTCAAGCTCCTCCAAATTGATTTATTTTAATATATACTCATTAAAATTGAATAAAAAAACTATTTTTATTTATTTTAGGAACCAAATGGAAGTTGATCTACACCATTGAATAACTTAGGAGGTCCAATGAAAGGAAGGAGGATGATTACAACCTTATAAAATATGTGAATGTGATATGGTGAGGAAATTTTAGAGCTTGTAGAATGTTATAGAATTAGATATTTTATTTTTGGATATTGACTTTCAATATTGTCGTTTTAATTTTTTTTTTTATATTTGAACTCTTTGCACTTTGTAATTGTTGATCATTTTAATGAAATAAAATGTTTCTTAATTTTTTATAATAATATCATTCTTTTGTTATATATTTTAAATTATTATTATTATTATTATTAACAATAGAGTTTATTGAATTATAAAATTATAAACATAGATGATTAATAATAGATAATAAAATATTTGAATGATAATAGTTGATAATAGTGACATTTATAAATGTTGTAAAATAATGTGAATTATGACATTTTTAAATGTCGTTCTTTTCATTGATTTTGTTTTCCTTTTAGTAAATAACATCATTTTTAAGTTTGTTATTTACCTCTTTAAAATGTCACTTTATACAATGTATAAAGTGGCGTTTGTTGCGACGTTTGACTTCAAAATGCCATATTATATTTTGTGGTGGCAGGAATTACGACATTTTCTAAAAAAGCAACGCGCGTAAATAACAATGTTTAAAAACGTCATATTAGACAAAAATAAACATCCACTACTTACACGACTTTTTGTAGTGTGGATACATTGTACTCTTTAGAAACCAGATTTGAATTCAAACCTAACCCTTAATAAAGGCAAAGATTAATATCAATAAACCCCTCTCTAAGAAAGAATATCTAGATTAAAACCACAAAAATGGATAGAAAAGAGGTGCTAGAAAATAGGTGCAAAATTGTAAATTGCTTAGAAGTAAAGATTGCATGAATGGAAACGAAAATTAGAAAACAAAACTAAAAAGTGCAGGAAAGAAAATCTATGGGTTGTGTGAAAGGATGGATGTGTTTAGAGTGATAGTAATGCGGGTCATGATGTGTATTTTATTATCCTATGCTAGTCTATATAAAGGAAAAGAAGTGCATAAATGAGTTGAGATTAATACTCATATTAGCCTCATAAAATTGCACTTTTGTCCGTAAAAAAATTGTACGAAATGGGTTTGCAGTTTTGTCCATAAAAAAATTGCAACTCAGGTTTGCACTTTTTTTTTTACAAAAAAATTGCACATAGATGATTTGTAGTTTTTTCGCAAAAAATTGCACAAGGATGATATGCAATTTTGTCTACTAAACACAAAACGATAATCAATTTTGTCTTCAAAAAATTGCACCCGGTAGTTTTTTTCTTTTACACACAAAAAATTGCATGATGGAGGTTTCTAATTTTTTTGCTCAAAAAGAGAAGGATTTACATTTTTGTCCGTAAAAAATTGCACAAGAAGTGTTTACTACATTTTAGTTTTTCAAGACATATTCTTAAAATACCAAAATTCATATTGGATGATGTTTCTAAACATTTTTTTACAACATAGTATTTTTGAAGCAATTTCACTATCTCGATAAGGCTTACATTCCATAATGTGTTCTTATTATACAATATCTAGTATTTACAAAAGAATGTTTAGTTGTAGAAGACTGAGTTATAATTTTGTTCATAAAAAAATTGCAAGATGGGTTTGCACCTTTATCGACAAAAAATATTTACAAAAATAATTTACATTTTTATCCATACAAAAATTTCACGAAAAATGATTACTAGATTTAAGTTCTTCAAGACTTGTTCTTAAAATACCAAAATTCATAATAGATGATGGTTTTGAACTTTTGCTTTTAAAAATGGTAATTCTAGAGCAGTTGTAATATATTGACAAGGCCTACATTGCAAAATATGCTCTCTTTTTTTGTAATATCTGCTACACATATAAAGATGTTTGGTTTCACAAAAACAGGTTAGAATTTTGTCCACAAAAAAATTTCAAAATCGGTTTGCAATTTTGCCCACAAAAAATTATACAAAAAGAATTTGTAGTTTTGTCCACAAAATAATGCAGGTGTACGATAAAGGTTTGTAGTTTAGTTCACTAAATCAAGAATGATTTGCAATTTTGTCCACAAAAATTTGCACTAGTAGGTTTTGTTGTTTTGTCCACAAAAAATTGTAAGATAAGTTTATAGTTTTGTCAACAAAAAACAGGAATAATTTGTAGTTTTGTCAATGTTATAAGCTTCCATCGCATAAAACTCTAGCAATATCCTAGTTCTCCCATTAATGAAGTATAGGGAACAACCTAGGTATCAGTCCATGAAATTGTTTAATCTTGTAGCTATAATGATGAAGGATTATCGTGTTTTTTTTTAAGATTATTGAATATGGTGTTAGTTGATTAAGAAAGCTAAGTGAAATCCCCAATGGACATTAAGATAGCATGCTATCTAGATATGAAGGTTCCTTTCACAAAGCTCAAGAGAAGAAGATGATGGATTGATTCAAACAAAAAGGAAATGGAATGCACATAAACCATAGAAAACCAAGAACAATTAAAGGAAGAAGAAAACATAAACTGGAAAGGAAAGAAATGGTAAAAATGTGATAAGCACGCCACTACAAGGCTAGGCTAGAAGCCATGGCAACCTTAAAGATGAGTGGATGTGTGTCGCCACTTGCTATGCAAGATAAGGCTTAAAAGTATTTCACTCCCTAGGGAGGAAACTCTCACATATGGTTGAGACACAAGAATGTTTTTACTTCAAAATGTTCAACCTTTTACATGTCTAGGAACACCCCTTATATAGAAGAGTTTAGGGGCCTCTATGAAAATAAAAGATACCTAAGGATGTCTCTACAAAAACCTAAACCTAGCTTCTAGAAACTAGGTCAAATAAGGTTACAAAATGATAGACAAAAGAGCTAACTATGGTGTGTGTGCAAGGCTAATTTCGTTCTAGCACTAAAGGAGACCAAGAAGGTGTCTCATATGTCTCAAAAAGTGGCTAAAGTATGCTAAAAAGAAAGGAGACCAAAGATACATAGGTACACTTGCTTTATGCCTTTTACTTTGTGCTTTTTTCCTTTTCTCTTTCTTCCACCTATGCTCCATCTCATCACCACTTCTCCACTAGGGTTGCGCCACATCACCCACCATAATTAATTTTACTTACACCTACAAAACATATAAATAAGGATTAGCATGTTGGCTTAAGTCAAGTCAACTCTAGTCAACAAGTCAAACCTAGTCAAAGGTTAACAAGTCTACTAAGGTTGATTCAACTAAGTCAACTTAGGGAACTTCAAACATAATAAAAAAATGAACATGGATGAAGGATTAGTGAACTTCCTTTCTAAACATGCTTAGACTTCTTAAGCATGTGCCTCCATCCTTGGTTGGGGTCAATCCTTCATCATATAATGTGTCCAATTATCATTCTAAAAATGAAATAAACAATGAGGCGATGAAAAAAATATATAAAATCTATTCCAAAACAATGCAAAGCATTTATGAAATGCTTTTAAAATATTTTAAAAAAATTTAATAGGTAAATGCTATAATATTATTAATGAACATGTAAAACTATATAGAACCATGAATGAAAGATGTCTTAGACCTTGGCTTGTCCTAAAATGGCTCTTAAATGCAAAATAAAAAGTGTTTGATGAAATACCTAGCAAAAACCTAGTTTTTTCACCAAGTATTTGATAAAATGCTTGAATGAGCTAACCTATTATTTATGTAATGTAAAAACCCCACCTATACAAGTTTCTATTTCTATATCTAAGTAAAATGAATGGTTAAATTGCACTAAACACTCCAAATACTTAAAATCGTGTCAAACTAAACTAGACATGAGTATTTTATGCATAATCTAGGTCTAAATGCACCAAAATTGTTTTTAACAGCAAAGTATTTTATGCATAATATGGGTCTAAATGCAATGATAACGATCTGAACATACTGTATACATAAGCATGGAAATGTAATGATTAAACTGATATTTTTAGCATTTGAACAAGTATATTATGATGCAAATGAAATTTAAAAACAAAGAAATGAACAAAACATAAAACGAGTTCGAAAATGACCACTTAAACTAAAGTGAGTGCAAAATAGCCTCTAAAGAGTGCCTAAAATGAATATGAGGATGAAAACTATGTTTCATGCCTTGTAAATGCTTTGAACAAGTTTTAATATCCTAAGGTATGCAATTTGGATGATCAAAATTGTCCAAAAAACACCAAAATAAAAAATCACTCATTAAAGGAGCAAATAAAAATATTCTAGTTTTATGCAAAATTTAATAAATGGGCTACGAACATGCAATTGTGCATCAATGCATGATTTTATCAAATAAACATGTGTAATATGATGCTAATGGACTACCAAAACAGATAATTTACCAAAAAGATTAATGCAGAATAAAATTTCCTACTTAAGCTAGACTAGAAAACCTAGAATCTACTCAATGGGTTAAAACTTTCAAAATGCATGGAATGATGTAATTGATGGCTCAAACATGATACTATACAATGAACAAATATGTTGAAATGCAAATAAACATACAAAATTCGCTGAAATGCAAAGAACATGTCTAAATTCATTAGAATACGTCAAAAATAGTGAGAAAATTTAGAAATGGATTTAAAACTAAAAATTATCATGTGGGTTGCGAGGTAGTGAAAATGGATTTTTGAAGGCAAAACATAAAATCATGAGCCATGGCCTATAATTTCATATTCTTGGATCCACTTCAGTTCATGAGAACCTATTAAATCAAATGGTGACATTGCACTCATTTTATCTAATCCTAAATTCAAAAATCAAATCAAGAAAAAGAAGAAATCTAGAATTATGAACCAAGCATTATGAACTAGATTTTGACAATAAAAAAGAATTGGTGTGAATATGTAAAATGGAATGGCTCATACAAGAAATTGATATCATGGCAAACAAAATATAAAGGAATGTGTAGAGAAAACTAGAAAACAATAACGTAAAAGCTTGAATAGAAAATTCAAGAAAAAAATGGGTCTTAATCTTTCTTTCAATATGTCTAATATGAAACATTGAATCCAATGGTCACATTATACTCTTTAGAAACCATATTTGAATCCAAAACTGACCCTAAATAAAGGCAAATATTCATATCATTCAACCTTCATCCAAGAAAGCATCTCTTTATCAAAACAAGAAAAATGGGTAAAAGGAGGTGCTGGAAAATAGGTGCAAAACTGTAAATTGCTTAGAAGTAAAGATTGCATGAATGGAAACGAAGGCTCTTCTTTTACTTGCAATTTCTTAACCACCAAGGCTCTTCTTTGATTGACTTTTTGACTTTTCTAACTTCCATCTGTTGCAATTTCTTAACCACCAAGGCTCTTCTTTGATTGACTTTTTGACTTTTCTAACTTCCATCTGCAACACTCTTTATTCAATGAATCTTCCTTGGTTGTAATATGTCTAGCTGATTATTTTAATGCTTTGCACTTGATTCCATCTAGGATGGATGATGTTGACTCTTTTTAAGAGATTTTGGATAACTTTTATTCTCTATTCATCTAACTCCTAGACTTCATCAAGCTTGCTGGAAAACAATATTAAAATTCAACTTTGTTGAGTTTAAGAAGATTGAATCAAAGTTAAAATTCAGGAAACACTATGCTAGACTAATCATAGAAACTGAACAAACACCGAACTAAAATATCACTTAAAAACATTAAAACTAATATTTTTAGAAGAAAATACTAAAATACTATAAAAATAGAAAATAAAGAAAAGAAAACTCTCGAAGAAGTGCTTTAAAACACCACCAAAATGAATGTCTAATTTGACATTTAACAGTCCACAAAAAGTTGGACAAGGAAAGTTTGCAGTTTAGTCCGAAAAACAAGAAGGATGTGTTATTTTGACTGCAAATAATTGCTTAAGGAGGCTTTGCAGTTTTGTCCACAAAATATTGAAATGTACGTTTGCATTTTTGTCCACAAAAACTTGTCTGATAAGCTTCATTATCATGACAAGGGCTACATTACAGAATTTGCTTTTATTCTGCAATATCTAGTACATAAAGAAGGATATTTGGTTGCACGATAAGAGTTTGCAGTTTTGTCCACAAAACCAACAAGAAATTGTAGTTCTGTGCACAAAAAAATTGCACAAAGAGGGTTCACAGTTTTAACCACTTGATGTCTAGGTGAATTCAATACCGAGAAAGTAATTCAGCCTTTCAAGATCATTGATTTCAAACTCTTTCATCAACTCCTCCTTGCATTTTCTTATCAACTCATCATTGTTGCCCATGATTAGAAGATCATCAATATATAACCATAAAATGACTCTTCCATTTGCCCTATTATCTTCATAATTCTTCGCATATACACCGTACTCTATTTTGCAGTTCATGAATTCAATCCTCTCAAGGAATTCATTGATTCACTTGTTTTTAGGACCTTGAGGCTCTTTTCAACCCATATAGGGCTTTTCTCAGTCTATATACTTTATGCTTCTCAACTTCATCCACAAAACCATTTGGTTGTTGGACATAAACCTCCTCCTATAATGGACCATTCAGAAATGCAAATTTTACATCTAATTGATGTAAACTCTAGTTCTCATTTGTGGTCATTGCCACAACCAACCTCACAGTCTTGCTTTTGTCCACAGGAGCATAGAACTCACCAGAGTCTATATCAGCCCTTTATAAAAATCCTTTGACCACGAGCCTAGATTTATGCCTCACCACATCACCATTTGCATTCACTTTAACCTTGTATACCCATTTTAGTCCTATGGGTTTCTTGTTTGGTGGAAGCTATACCAACTCCCATGTTTGATTCCTTTTAATGGAATCAATCTCATCCTCCATTGCTCTCCACTAGGGACCATCTCTTGCTGCCTCTTCAAACGAGATGGGTTCTACTTATGCTATTAAAGCAAAGTGCACCAAATTCCCTTTTGAGGTTGTAGTTGGATCATGAGACACATCGTAGTCTCAAAGGCATGAGGGGAGTTGTGATACTCTCCCTGTTTTTGTCACGTTTTGTTCGGTGGAATCTTCTTGATCAGCAGAACTCTCTTCTTCGATGACAACATGTAGTGCACTATTATACTTTGTGTTTTCTATCCAATCCCAATTTGTTGACTCATCAACATATACATCCCTACTTACCACCACGTTCTTTGAGATGGGATCATATACTTTGTAGCCACTTGTATTATGGTACCTAATCATAATTTGTAGTGTGCTTTTATCATCCAGTTTCTTTCTTAGTTGTTCGGAACATGTTTGTAGCATAGGGAGCCCAAAACTCTAAGATGAGTCACATCAGGTTTCACTCCAAACCATGCCACCTTAGGTGTTAGCATCTCCAACCTCTTTGTAGGAGTTTGTTTAGCACGTAGGTTGTTATACTTGCTACCTCTCCCCAAAAGTAATTTGGTAGGTTCTTACTCTTCAGCATACACCTGATCATGTTAAGAAGGGCTCTATTCCTCCTTTCCACGACTCCATTATGCTGAGGAGTATATGGTGGTGTGAACTTATGCACAATTCCCTCCTTTTCACAAAGGTCAGCAAACTCAGCTGAGGCATACTCACATCCTCCATCAAACCTCAATGCTTTCACATTACATCTACTTTTTCATTCAACCATCTTCTTGAACCTTTCAAACATAAATAACACCTCATTCTTTCTCTTCATCGAGTAAGTCCACATTTTCCTGGTGAGGTCATTAACAAAGGTGACTATATACTTATTTCCACTAGGTGTTTCCACCTGCAACGACCCACACACGTTAGAGTATACCACACCAAGTTTTTTAGTGGCTTTGGTTGGTATAAATTTCTTGGATGTAGGTCTAGTATGCTTGTCTTCTATGCATTCTTTACAGACTTCCTTTGGAACCCCGATCTCTCGCACCCTAGTAACAATTTTCTTCTTGCTTAGTTGATGCAAGTGTTGAAAATTTCGGTGTCCAAATCTGTAGAGCCACAACCATTCGTCTTTATCTAATGTAGTGGCAAAATACTAATGTTTTCGAGTGCCCATGGCAACTTGAAATGTTCTATTTTCGGATTGTTTTGCATGGACAGTCAGCTTCATCTCCATAATGAAGCCCTTTTGTAACAACCGGCTGAGACTCAACAGGTTTATTTTCAAACCTAGCACATACAACACACCATCAATATCAACTTCTCTATCATTTGAATCTCTTAACACCACACAACCAACCCTTCCTGAGTTTAGCCTATTATCATCTACAAATCTCACCTTACCATGAAAGATATCATCAATCTTGATGAACCAGTCCCTTCTACCTGTCATATGTGTGGAACATCCATAATCTAGATATCAATAGGATTTTTCATCTGCACTAACATCACTAGTCTTAGCCATCAGCATTGCAACATCCGAGTCAAAAGATACCTCATCTTTAGCCAAATTGGCTTGGTTCTTCAATCTGTTTTTGGCACTCTCTCCATACCAACATTCTCGGGAAAAATGACCAGGCTTCTAACAGTTGTGACACTTCATTTTTCTCTTGTCAAACTTCCATTCTTTCTCCTTTTTGCCTTGCTTCTGGATGTCTTTTATGGATTTGGAGTTGTCATCTTTAGACTTCTCTTCTTGCTTCCTTTTATTAAAGAATCGTTTCTTTTCTTTGAGGTTTATACCTTTGCCTTTCTAAAAAGCTCTTGCTTGGAGAGCTTGCTCCAGATTATGCCTCTTCTCATGGATTATGTGTTCATGTGCCTCAAGTGAGTGTTGTAACACCTCCAATTCCATCTCCTTCGAGTCCTTTGTTTCTTCGATAGTCACAACTACATGATCAAATCTTTGTGGCAATGTTTTGAGAATTTTATTAACCACTTGCTGATCAGTGATTGTATCCTTGCAAGCCCTCAACGCGTTCACAATTTCTTGAGTCTTATCAAAATACTCAGAAATTGTCTTACTTTTGTCCATGCAAATACACTCAAACTGTCTTCTCAATGTTTGCCTCTTAACTTTCTTGTTCTTATCATCATCATCATACGTCTTCATCAAGATTTCCCAACACTCCTTTCTAGTTGTAGCTTTAGAAGTATTGTTAAAGATTTTCAGCCCAACCCACAAAAGGAATATGGCCTTGTTGTCAAGCTTCTAAAGGTTCTTGTAGTTCCTTTTCTCTTCATCTGTAGCTTTGGCTCCAAGCTCTTAAAACCCATTTATCACCACTTCAGCTACATCCTGAAAACTGAAGATTGCCACCACTTTGATCTTCCAATCATCAAAGTCCTTTCCGTCGAACACCTAGAGTGCACCCTGGACTATGCTTCCAATCCCAGCCATCTTGATTCTGAAACCCCTCAAAATTCTGCACAAATCTTGATACCTACACCCTTTCTTGGTATTCTTGAAGATTGTATTACCTTCATGGCTACGTAACTCACCATGACGTTCTTCCTTACTCGCTTTGAAAACAACATTTCTTCTACCACACAGGCGAACCTATGCTCTGGATACCAATTTAGTAGTGATAAGAAAAGGTGAAAGAGACTAAGAGAGACTTAAGATGGTAATAGCACACACCATTGTATTAACTACTGTACAGAGGTGATTATATTTATACACTAGAAACAAAAAGCTTTTTTATACTACAGAACGAACAATACTTTAACTAACATAAGCAATCACTAAAATAGTAAAGAATAGAAAGGTAAAGTTAGGTTTGACTTTTCAACATGTATGATTTTTGAAATTAGCCACTAAAACTTTTATTTCATTCTCTTATCACACACTACTATAAAAATATATGATGTAATTTATTTTTTAGAAATTAATAACCTATAATTACAAATTTTAATAAGTCTTTCAATATATTTTAAATATTTAAATAGTCACTAAAAATAATTTAAATTATTATATTTGCAGAAGTAATTAGAAGTTATAGTACTGTAAGTAAGATTTGAATATATTTGAATTAAGTGAGATTGTGAATGTAAAACCCTCTTTTTCTGTCCTAAAATTTAAAGAGGTCTAGCCCTATCTGTAGGGCTTAAGGACTGGCCCATAGGGTGTCCAAAGCCCCTAAGGCAGCCTAATCCCTCTCATTTCTACCATTCTTGAGAAAACAGTGCCTTACTCTCTCCCTTTCCCCATCAACAGAAGCTTTGCTAGGGTTTGGTTCCCTCTTGTTCGTGCTAGCTCAAAAGTTCACCTCGTCTCACGTAAGTTGGTCCTTGAACCATACTCCCTCCTTTCTAAGTTTGTTTTTGTGGTTTCTGTTAGGGTTCACCGTAGTAACCTTGTTATTCTCTCTGTGCCGCTGTTCGAGTTCGTAAACCTGCTCTTGGAGTTGTTGGGTTCATTGGCTTAAGGGTCATAGTCTGTTATTAGCCTATTTCCAAGTAAGGGAAGCTAGATCATTTTGTATATTCCGTGAGATCTACTTGTTGTACGTTTATTTCATGATTAAATAGACTGTGTGTGAAAATGAGTTACAGGAATACATGTTTGAACTGTTTGGAGCGTGTTTGGGTGACTGTTGCACGAGAGAACAGTGGTGAGCGCTAGTTTTCTCGCCCAAGCGAGCATGTCTCGCCTAGGCGAGATTAACAAAGGCTCGTTCATGCCATTTCATGCGAGTTGTTGCTCAGGCGACTAACCACGCTTTGAGCGAGCGAGTGTCTCGCTCAGGCGAGGGAAGTCTCGCCTAACCGAGAAGGAGATGAAGGCCACTATTCTTGATGTCGAGCTCTCGCCTAGGCGAAAGGAGCTCGCCTGAGCGAGAGTCCTTCTTGCCTGAGGAGGCCTTTCTGCCTGAGCGAGAAGTTGGGCGAGAATGCGACATGTTTGGTTGTTTCTTGGTTCTGAATTGTTGGCTCTATGTTTGTGTTGATCTTGCTTTTAAAGTATGAATTGGGTGATTATGTATGAATGAGATAATCTATAGTTTGTAATGGATGATTTCAATATGATTTGGGCATGTTACACGTATGGTTGGTTTCATGGATTGAATATGATGAGTTGGGTATGGATTTGATATGAGATATGGAAAGATTCATGGATAAGAAAGGATGACTCTTGACATGGTATTGGCATGAGGTACAATTCTATATTCGTAGTTTGGGAAGGATGAGTTATTATTGATTCAACATGGAATATGGATGAGGAATATGGATGAGTTATTATTGATTCTATATTCGTAGGTTGGCATGAGATTTAAATGCCTGATTAATATTATTTGGTTGTTTGAATATATGTGGTATGTGGTCAATACGTAAATCCATAAGTCTCTAGGTGAGACTTCCTGGTCGTGCTTCAGTGGTCGGGACGTAATTCTGACCCATGTTAGTGGGAGTTCATGGTGGTGCCCCATCTATATAATTTGGAAAGGATTCAAAGTAAGGTTGCATCCTGACACTCTAAGGAGTCAGTTAGTCTCACTTAGAGCGGACTGACTCTTGTGGTAAGAGTAGCAGGAGGCCTGAAACTCATTAAGGGCTAACCTTGTATGTGGGGGATTGAATCATTGTAACACTTGTAACACATAGCTCGGGAGTGAGCAGCTCGGGAGTGAGCAAGGTAATCCACCATGAGTGCAAACATCCACTGAATCCGACCAAATTATATGTATCCAAATGAGTCGTGTTGAGTCTTAGTGTATTGTGTGGAAGGTCATAACATGTTTGGACGATGTATGTATAGTTGACTGTGAAAGAGTATATGATTGCATGATAACACTATTTTTTTTTGCTCTAACTTACCCTTGCTTGTTTGATTGTTTTGTATGTTGTTCTTCTACTTTTGCGATGATCATCAATTTATTGATGGGAGCAGATGCGAGAGGTACTCGAGGTCAACAAGGAAGGGATGGTTCCGCTGCATAGTCTACCTGGGCTGCACTTCATGTTTCTTTGGGCTTTTCTTTAGGGTTATGGCCCATGTACTACTTTTCTCTTTAGTACTCTATTAACTATTGTGAAGTCCTTGGATTTTGTTTGTATCCGACATCGTGGTGTGCCTTGGTTTCTCCTAGCATCCTCTAGATATTGTCAGGAGTAGCGTTTATACTTCAGGACTTGTCACTAAATTCCATGTGTGGCATTTCATTTAAATTGAAGTTATTATTTAAATGGGGTGTTACAGTGAAAACACATTATAAGAAGATATTTAAATAATGACCAATTTTAGTGACAAAGAATAATTAGTCACTATATTTACCAATATAGATACCAATTTATAAACTAAAATTATTAACAACTAAAAATTGTTTCTATTATAAATAATTGGTCTCTAAATTAGTAACTAAAAGAGTTTATATTATCAATTGGTCTCTAAATTGCTTCCTAACATTAACTACCAAGGTTTTGGCTATCAAAGGAATTGGTCTCTAAACCACTAACCTAATAGAACTAAGTGGCCAAGTCTTTGCTCTCGTTCAAAGCTTGGAAAGAAGAAGTCCAAAAAAAATTTGTGAAACACAAAGTTCGACAATGGTGGAGTTGTGATAAGGAGGAGAGGACCAAGATAAAGAAGAAAAAGAGGGAAAAAGAAATAAGGACGAGAAGGAAGATGAAGAAGATGGCCCAATCGTGACATTTATCGATAGATTTTATCAATGATCATAATCTGTCAATAATTATCAACGAATATTTATCGATGAATTTGCGGTCATCAGTAATTATCGATAAATTTCATGATCTACTGGTAAGATTTATCAATGACCATTTTACTGATGAATTTTTGGCCATTAATTATCTATCGACAAACTCAAATTATTGTTGAATTTTTGCTATTACTAATAAATTTTATCCATCAATAATACACAATTTTCATGATATTTTATGAAAATGGTAGAAATGTAGAACACTTTGCTCCACTCAAACCGCATGAAATAAACAAGATAGTGTTTTATTACTTATGACCTATATCATAACTTAAGAATAGAAAATGGGAGAACCTTGCATTGCCTAACTTTAATAAATAAGTATGGAAAAATCATTACCTATAACCTAGCTAACAAGACAAAAAATCTTAAGAGGGAACACTTTCCACTTTGGAAGTTGGAATTGCACCAAAGCACCACCAGTGAGTAGCACTAAGGATATGAAATTATGAAAACCCTTTATGCACCACTAAGAATAAGCTAACGAGCACTACCAAGCTAAATATAAGAAAATAAAAACCACTTAAAATATGTCCGCTTAAGAAAGGAATTCCACAAATGAATTTAATCAAGTTATCTTACATGATACATGAGCTAGTAGGAAAAAATTATAAGTATTAGCCAAATACTTTTCTTAATCCTTTATTCAAACGAAACATTGAAAATTAGACTAATACTAAGAATAGTTTACACTACAAAAAAAAACTATCAAAAAATAACCATTTTTATGACTAAAAATATGTTTAGAAACCAATTTAGTAACCAATTTCTTAATTAGAGACTAATTCAGAGACAAATTATTTTGGTAGTTAATATTAGTAACCAATTTAGAGACCAATTTATAATAGAAACTGTTTTAGTTACCAATTTTGAGATCATTTATAATTTTTTGAAACTATTTTAATTACCAATAATTTTTAGTTAATAGATTGATATTTAAATTGGTCACTAGAGTGACTAATTATTTTTTTATCACTAAAATTGATCATTAAGGATTTTCTTTTAGTTTTAGTTTATTCCCACCCAACATAAAACAAAATTAATACATTTTTAATCCATTTTTAGGATTACATCATATTTGAAACTCCCCATCATTCAATCTTCTAATTGGACCCTCCCTTCTAAGATAATGCAATTGTAATTATCCGGTTGAATTACATCACTTAAATCACGAACCATATGTGTACTTTATTTATTTATTAACTTAAATGTCAAAACCAAAACCATTAGAAGATAGTATATTATGCTGAATTTTTAATATATTTAACACCGCGATTCTAGGTCATCAAAATTAAGGGAACATGAGCTTATAAAGATTTGGATAAAAACTGTTCAACAAATATTATATTAAATATATGTCATGTGTAATTATATTTTCGTCTAGATATATTTAGGCTTAAATACTCTTTTGGTCTTAGTTTTGGTCGACTTTTTTCACTTTGGTCCTACTTTTTAAATTGTTTTCAATTTGGTCCTACTTTTCGTTATATTTTTTCAATTAACTCCTTTCCGTTAACTCCGTCCAAATCATTAACGGATGTGAACAGTAACTGCCACGTGTCATTTTGTGATTTTTTTGATTTTTTTTTGATTTTTTTTTAATTTTTTTTTAATTTTTTTTAATTTTTTTTTTAATTTTTTTTAATTTTTTTTTAATTTTTTTTATTTAAAAAAATGTACACGTGTCAAGCTCATATTATGCCACGTGTCAGAATAAGATTTTTGTATTCAATTTGGTCCTATTATTCGTTATCTGTTTTCAATTTGGTCCTAGTTTTTTTTAAAAAATTTAACATTTTTTTTCCTCTCCAAATTGAGACAAAATTTAATTTGTATATATTAA
>Ga0214544_1007445_pt1 | contig 19204 bp, 8 predicted proteins | sample CNSS3metaG_FD_160074 | JGI IMG/M metagenome (GOLD analysis project Ga0214544, IMG submission 160074) | Root nodule microbial communities from cowpea collected in UCLA plant growth center, Los Angeles, California, USA - CNSS3 | ecosystem: Host-associated > Plants > Roots > Nodule | place: USA... | reverse complement strand
AAGCAGTGGCATATGTATCCAGCATGAGAGTCCCCATGGCAGTGCACATTGCCACAAAGCCCGTGAAGGGAAAATCTCCCCAGGGATGCTCCTTCAAGCACGGGGATGCCAGATTCTCAAATGCATCCGGTAAGACGTGGATAAACCCAGTTGCCAGAATCACACCCGCTGCAAAAGCCTTTACCAGGAAGAAAATATTCTTCTCCGGACTCAACGCAGGTATCACTTTTCCCAGGTGAGGAATACACACTCCAATTGCACTGGCTATTAAAATTGATACTGTTATTTTGTATTTCAAAGCTTTTGCTCTGTCACGATCTTGGCTTTGTTCATCACAAGTACATTCTGCTGCAACTAAGGTTGGAACTACAATAGAAAAGAATAGAATAGAAAAAAACATATTGTTTATCTTGAATCTATCCATTGTAGATAAATCTCTAACAGAGAAGAATAAGAGAAAAAAGAAAGGAGAGAAAAGTAGAGTGAAAGAAAAAACTTTCCGGCAGAATGGTTTATATAGGAATCTGTGTTATGAAGTAAACAAGTAAATAGTTTTTCTGCCGGAGCACAGCAAATTAAGTAGATAGAAAACCGACTCACTTTGCTAGCATTTTTCTAACTGATACCTAAAATTTAGCTATTTTTTTTAAAACACGGTCAACATCACATTACTAAATAAAATAACTAACAGAATACAACAAATATATTTAGAAAAATATCTACTACCATCGATTATCTTAATTAATTTTAATTAATGTATAATTTTCATGATAAATGGAAAATCTTTTAACAGAAAAGGAAGATGACATAAATGATGAAGCTAAGTCATGAAATGTCGACATGAGTTTGCAACAACCAATGGAAAATAAAAACTTTGAAACTAATAGAACCTTTTCATAATTATCCATGAATTCAATTATTTATGTTCTTTCAATTTAATAAAATAGTCCAAACCTAGATTAAAAAAAATGGGAAAAGTGTTCCATTAAGATGTTTACACGTGTATTGTACCGTCATTGTTAGCTGCCCTATCAAGTGTAAAAAAATTAAAAGTACAGGGAAAGAGTGAAAGAGTGAAGTTAAAAGATAATTTTTGTTTTCCTCCCTCCCACTCGCGAAGAACACTAGGTAGCTCTACCCTATGTTCTGGGTTTTTTCTCTGACGAAGAAGAGAAACTCGTTTCTGTTAAGTATTCTTCTCCCAAATCTTATGTTACCACTTTTGTATGATTAGATCAAGAAGCGGGAGTCATCGGATTGCTAGAAGAGCCAAACCTCTATGGAATATGATGCAGGAGTCCTTATGATGAACCCAGTTGATAGTAAAGGTAGAAAATATGAAGTCCAACCTCATCTTCTTTTCTTCTATATTGTAATGCATGCATAATAATTAACATATACATTATTAATCTTGTTTTAATTTTTATTATTTGACTTGTATGTTTTAATATTTTATATACGGATCATATATTTTTATCATAGAATAATTAATTTTTTATCATTAAATTTAAACAGTTGATTTTATATACCACCAAATTATCTATACTAGATTTATTAGCGAAAATTAATATAACATAGATTTACTAAGTTAGATATAGATTAACAGTTGGTATATATAAAATAAACTGTACAATCTATAGTGATCAAAATAATATATACAATAAATAAATAAATATATATATATAATAATAATAATAATAATAATAATAATAATAATAAAATTAGTATATAATATCAGTAATAATAATCAATAATAATCATAAAATAATCTCATATATATATATATATATATTTTTTTTTCTTTAAAGACGGTAGTTTATTGTTTCAAAATCTTGAATTCGTCATTAATTAATTAGTATTCAAATTTTGAAAGATTTAATTGCTAAAAAAATTTATGATGAATAAGTTACAGTTAAAATTAATTATAAAAAATATATAATATAAAATTTCATGTTATGTTCATAAAAAAATTACATGTATAGGAAAATATTATTCTATAAAACTAAGATTTCAAGCTCAAATAAGTAGAAGAGTTGTATAATCTTATCTTATTCAATTATCGAAGATAGCACATGAGAAATAAATAGAAACTAATAGTTTGTGTTTTATTTTCATTGCTTCTTCATAAATAATACAAAAATATATAAGAATTGAGAAAAAAGAATGCATAGTTTGAAAAAAGATTTTTTTTATCAGCAATAAATTTGAAAAGCGAATTAACCAGACACCATTGAAGAGATAATACAAAAAATTATCTTAATTTTCTTCCTCTATTCATGTCACCAATTTTATTATTCTTTTTATGCGTTCATTTTTATTGAAATTAAATGACTTGTATTATAAAACAAACGTTAAAATGTTTTTTCTGTCCTAATTTTCGTCAACTTTTGTTAAATAAGTCTCAATTTTCGTTTTGTGCCTAAATAGATGCTATTTTTTTTCAATTTGATTCAATTAAGTCCTAACGCCGTTTATATTGTTAACGTTTCACTATACAGTTGGCATTTTGATCCTATGTGGTGTTACATTAGTTAATGTACGTGACAATGTTTTAAGATTAATGTGATGTTTAATCACATGTTAAACAGTTTTTTTAAAATAAATGAAAAGGAAAATTAAAAAAAAAATAGAATGTTTAAAAATACTTAGTGTTTGGTCTTAGGGTTTTTAAGAATCGAATAAAATAAGTTATGTCTCGAATCCAATCTTCTTCTTCCTCATCTTTTCTTCTATATTGTAATGCATGCCTAATAATTAACAAATATATTATTAATCTTGTTTTAACTTTTATTATTTGACTTGTACGTTTTAATATTTTAGATACGGGTCATATATTTTTATCATAGAATAATTAATTTTTTTGTCATTAAATTTAAACAGTTGATTTTATATCTGTACTAGATTTATTAGTAAAAATTAATGTAATATAGATTATCTAACATAGTTTTTCTAAGTTAGATATAGATTAAAAGTTAGTATATATAAAATAAATTGTATAATCTACATTGATCAAAATAATATACACAATATATATATATATATATATATATATATATATATTTATATATATTTAAAAGACGGCAGTTTGTTGTTTCAAAATCTTGAATTCGTCATTAATTAAATTAGTATTAAAATTTTGAAAGGTATAATTATTAAAAGAAACTTTATGATGAATAAGTTGTAGTTAAAAATTAATTATAAAAAATATATAATATAGAATGTCATGTTATGTTCTTAAAAAAATTACATGTATAGGAAAATATTATTCTATAAAAATAAGATTTCACACTCTAATAAATAGAAGAGTTGAATAATTTTATCTTATTCAATTATTGAAGATACACTACTAGAATTTTCTGTATTTCATAGGAAATTTATTGCAAATTTTTGAGGAAAAGTGTTTCATGCCAATTTTTTTTTTTTATGAATTTTGATTGGTAGGTAATACCTTCGTGGGTAATTAGTTATTAGGGAATTTAAAAATTCCCAGAAAATTTCTTGTAAATTTTTTTTATGAAAATTATTCACAGCAAATTTTCTTACGAAAAAAATTCATAGCAAATTTTTCTACAAAAAAATCAATTGAAAAAATCACAGGTATATATTCCTGTAAATTTACATTTCGCAAGTAATTTTCTTGCACACTAGTAAATTGACTCGTGCGTACGCACGAGGTGTATTTATTTTATTTTTTATATTAAAATAATAAAATAGTGAAAGTATTATGTAATAAAATATTATGAAAATTAAGTTATATTGTTGTAAATGTTGTTATTAAAGTAATGAAATAGTAAATCTAAGTGATGCAATAATAATTTCAGTTTTAAATATAATAAATAGAAGGATTAAGTATGTTTTTAGTTCCTGAACTTTGACTCAAAATTGGGATTCGTTCCTGTTTGAAACTTCGATACATTTTGGTCCTTAATCTTTAGAAATGAATGAATATAATATAGTTAATTTATTTTACAAAATAATTATAATAGCCTATGATCCGTGCGCACATTTTTTTTTTGTTTTTTGTTTTATTTAAAATTTTTTTAGAATAATAATATAATTGTTATTATATTTATTTAACCATTAAAAATACTAATACTAATATTAATATAAATTATAAATTATAAAATTTTTAAAAGATTAAAACTCTATTTAGCAAAAGTATTTAGTATAACAACGTTTTCTATAATTAAAAAAAACACACTTATAATAATAACACTATTATGAATAGTAATAATAACAATAAAATATGCTATAAATATTAATATTAATGCTAACACTAAGACTAATGTCAACTATAATAATCTATAACTATATATAAAGATATACAGTAACAACCAAACAAATAAAAATGACAAATAATTGAAATACGATCTCGCAGTAAATTAATTTAAGAGGTGTGTCTAAGTATAATAATAATAATAATAATAATAATATCATTATAATAATATCTCGTAGTGATAAAAATAATAATAATATAATAACTACATAAATAAAGAGATATAAATTTGTTGTGTCTTCTTTTGTTTATACAATTTTATCCTCTTAATTATTATTTGTTAAATTAAAATAATTATTTATAATAAAAATTATTTGTCCATTTTATCGTTTTAATAATTTTAGTAACTATGTTTTTAATTCAAATAATTGCACAAATATAAAAATAAAATGAACAACAAAACAAATAAAAAGTACAAGTAATTAAGATATAATCCCGTAGTAAAAAAATGTAAAATGTGTGTTTAACTATTATAATAATAATAATAATAGATAATAATAATAACACTAAAATAATATCACACAGTGATAAATAATAATAATAATAATAATAATAATACAACTATATGTATAAAGAGATAAATATATTTGGTGTCCTTTTTTGTTTTTTCAATTTTACCCTCTTAATTGTTAACATTTTACTAATTTTAGTAGCTATTTTTTTAATTGAAATAACTATTCAAATGTAAAGATAAATAAACAATAAAACAAATAAAAGGGTAAAGTAATTGAAACGTGATTCATAGATAGAAAGTAAAAGTAAAATGTGTATGCACTAGTGCAGATTTGACATTTTACTTCGCCTTATAGGCCTCGGTTATAGCGGAACCGAAGCCTATAAGGAGGCGGTGACACTTTTGCAATTTCGTCCAACTATAGTTGCAATTTCGTCCAACTATATTCCGGTGGTGATGGCGGCACAGTGGTAGGGTTGCCCGCAATAGTGGCTTGAAGTTCTGCTTTGAACGGAGGTGGAGGTGCTGAATCTCTAAATCTCTTGGCTCTACTGGTTCATGGTGGTTTGTCATTGTGGCATTCAGACCGTGCAGTGATAGCATGGGTCTGAGCGTCACGATGGGTTGCTTGTTCAGTGTTGGTGAAGGTCTGGCCGCAACAGTGTTTGCCGACGATTTCGGTGGCGAGGACGAGCGCAGCAGTGCTAATGGTGGTGTGAGCGAAGTACCCCTATGGCTTCGGGTTCTCAGAGAACCGAGGCAGAAAAGTACTCCCTATGGATTCGGTTGACACCCAAGGCCAAAAACCACCATTTTTTTGCCTCACCCCAATATGCTTCGGTTTTGAAACCGGGGCAGAATATCAAAACCAATCGGGGCCAAAAGCCCTTACTACACTAGTGATGTAACCATAATAATAAAAACAACAATAACAACAACAACAATAATAATAATAATAATAATAATAACTATTATAATATTTATAGTTCTAATTAATAATAATAGTAGTAATAATAATAATAGTAATATAATAATAGAAATAATTATAGTTAATAATGATAAAAATAATAATAATTCTTATAGTTGGTAGTAATACTGATTATAATAATTATAGTTGATAACAACAATTATAGTTAATAATTATTATTATTATTATTATTATTATAATAGTAGTAATAATAATAATAATATAATATTAGAAATAATTGTAGTTAATAATGATAATAATAATACTTATAGTTGGTAGTAATACTGATCATAATAATTATAGTTGAAAACAACAATTATAGTTAATAATAATAATAATAATTATTATTATTATTATTATTAAAGCTAATATTATTATTATTATTAAAGCTAATAATAATAATAATAATAAATAATTAGAGTTATAATTGATAATAATAACAATAATATAAAAATAAAATAATGAATATCATATCATAAAATGAAATGAAGTTGTAAATTCAGTTTTAAATATAATAAATAAATTAATATTACAATATGGTGCAGTTAATTGATTTTACAAAATAATTATAATAGTATATGAATCGTTCATGTACACACGCTTTTTTATTTTTTTCAAATCTGTTTAGAATAATAATATAATTGTTATTATATTTATTTAACCATTAAAAATAATAATAATAATAATATTAATATAAATTATAAATTATAAAATTTTTAAAAGATTAAAAATCTATTTAGCAAAAGTATTTAGTATTATAACATTTTTTATAATTAAAAAAAACACTTATACTAATAATATCACTATGAATAGAAATAATAATAATAATAATAATGATACTAATAATAACAAACAAATGATAATAATAATAATAATGTTTATGCTATAAATATTAATATCAATGCAAATACCAAGTCTAATGTTGACATACTAATAATCTATAATTATATATAAAGATATATACATCAGCAACAAAACAAAACAATTAAGAAAAACAACTAATTGAAATATGATCTCGTAATAAATAAAATTAAGATCTGTGTCTAAGTATTATAATAATAATAATAATATCATTATAATAATATCTCGTAGTGATAATAATAATAATAATGCACTAACTAAATATATAAAGAGATACACATATTTTATGCCTTTTTTTGTTTTTACAATTTTATCCTCTTAATTATTATTTATTAAATTTAAATAATTATTCATAATAAAAAATTATTTGTCAGTTTTATCATTTTAGTAATTCTAGTAACTATTTTTTTTCAATTCAAAAAATACTAAGATATAGAGATAAAATGAATAACAAAACAAATACAAAGAGCAAGTGATTGAAATATGATCTCGTAGTAAATAAAAGGTAAAATATGTGTCTAACTATAATAATAATAATAATAATAATACCACTATAATAATATCGCGTAGTGATAAAAGAAAATATTACTAATAATACTACTACTACTAATAATAACCTTAATATTAATATTAATACAACTACATATATAAAGAGATAAACATCTTTGGTGTCATTTTTATTTTATCAATTTTATCCTCTTTATTATTATATTTTAAATTTAAATAATTATTTATAATAAAAAAAATTCAGTTTTATTATTTTACTAATTTTAGTAACTATTTTTTTAAATTGAAATAATTGTTCAAATGGAAAGATAATTGAACAACAAAACAAATAAAAATGACAAGTAATTGAAAAATGATTCCTACATAGTAAGTAGAAGTAAAATGTGTATCTAACAATAATAATAATAATAATAATAATAAAAAATAATAATAATAATAACTATTATAATAATTATAGTTCTTAATCTATAACAATATATAAAGAGGATTCCTTCTTTTGTGTCCACATTTCATAATACCAATTTTACCCTTTACAATATAATTATTTATTAAATTTTTTAAAATTAATGGTTATTTTTTACCTATTTTCTATAAAATTGTTTTTTCTTTTTTTCTTTTTTTTTTATTCATCAACAATTAATTTTTATATTCATTTCACTTTATTTTTAACATTACACTCTCTTTTTAACTTAATAACATTACACTATTATCACCTACTAAGATACTATCATTCATATTTAAAGAATGCGTATACACAAGCGCGATTATCACGCCTGTGTGTATGCTAGTAATAATAATAAGAATAATAGTAATATAATAATAGAAATAATTATAATTAATAATAATGATAATATTATTTATAGTTGATAGTAATAATGATTATTAATTATAGTTGATAATAATAACCTCTAACGGATCTTGATCAATAATTTTGGAGGAGCCAAAATAATTTATAGTTGAGCCAAAATAATTTATAGTAAAAAATTTTGAACTCATCAACAATTTATTTGGAATAAAAATCTTCAGTTATTCCTTTTTGAATGTAAATAACCATATTGTGGTCAAGAAATTCATCTTTCATCTTATTCCAAATTTTGTTTTGTTAATCTTGATTGTAGAAAATGAAACATTAAGAGTTAAATAAAATGAATTAGACAATCAATCAAGTAAAATATCTTTAATTTGTTTGTTTTTGTCAATGATTGACATAATTTAATTTTGCCTTGAATCACCAAATTGGTCCTTGCCATCTGCATCAGACTGTGCCAATCTTGGAGAGAAGAATCCATGCCTATCATTCTGACAAATTAGTTTTATTCACAACAATAGTTAGACAAGAGTATAATTAAATTAAATCAAAAGCTAAATTGTAAGGTTCTCTAAATGGTCTATAGAGCCCAAGCATGTCTAAAGACAAAAAAAGCTAAATGCACCTTCTAGATAAAAAACAATAAATGTACGAGTAAAAGTCAGATGCATATCCAAAGTAGTTATGTACAAATATTCTAAAATCAACATCAAAACATTACTCATTATGACATGGGGTCAAGGAAAGTAGCTTTTGGAGAAATCATAATCCACATTAGATGCTACGAAAAGCCTAAGTTATGCATGTACATGAAGTGGCCCATCTAATAGCTTGCTATAAACTTAGACTTGTGATGCTTCATGTCGCATCAATTCTTCCTTTTTAATTTTTGCATTTTCTCTCCCGCATCACCTATTTTCAATTTTTCTTCTTTCACACTAAAAAAAAAACTCAAACAACATTTAATTTAACCTTCTACAATACGCATCAGAAACAAAAGAGAAGATCATAAGTGATGGACACAGTCACATAAGACTTCACCATATTATGAATCCAATATTATAATAGTTCATGATTAATCAGTTGTGGTATAAACATAAAAGATATAAGTAAATGAAAAGAAATATTGAAATGAGCATAAAAACAAAGCTATTGAATGATTAAGGTAAACAAATTTGGAAGATGATATGAAAAATGAGTGACAAATGGTTACTTTTTCCTTCTCTAAATCATTGTTGCTAATACACGCCCAGAAACACAAAAAATAGTCAAAAGGACAGATCATATACGCAATAATCAAAATCAAATAAATCAAGACCCACTCTACATAGTTTTAAATAATTGAGACTTCTAACTCATCCTGTAATTGAGTCTCCCAATTTCAAATTTTTTATTTTTTTAACTACAACTATAACAACACAATGCAATTGGAAATGGTTTAATGATGCAGTTACTTACAGTGTAGAAGAATAAACAGTTGGAAGTGGAGAAATGTAGGATCTGTTTATTTTATTGATAAGTCCAACCATGTACTGTAGATGTTTAAAGTTCTTATTGGAGCATGAAATGTTGGTTAATGTCCAGAAGTCTTAAACATTCAACAACCTTAACAAACAAAAAGATATAATTCTTACACATTGTTTATTAAAATTGTATTATGTTCTAAATACTATATCTCCTTTTCATAATCTCTCTCAGTAAAATTGGTTATTAACATTGCATTATGTTCTATACATATAGATTTACAGCAAGCTAAAGAAAAGATGGGAATAATATGAAAATAAATTTTGAATATAAACAGTAGTCAAGCTAATAAAATAAGTCCCCACTATTATTCAAGGAAATTTAAAATGAATATCCAAGTAAATTGAAACTATTATTTCAGTAACCTGCAATAATATCAATACTCCAAATTTGCCTCCAATATTTCAATAACTTGCAATAGTAAACAAATTCAAATGTCATAAAATTTAATAATTTGCATAATAATAATAATAATAATAATTAAATGAATACATCCATTAAATGACTTTTACAACTTTCCTATACTACCAATTGCATCAAATTTGTACCTATAATAAAAAACTTGTATTCTCTGCAAATTCAAATGAAATATAATAAGTAATACAATAAATGACAAAATCAACTTAATATACTAAGTACAGAATAAAATAATAATTATCACCATCTTCTGTATGATCACTATCATCGTCATCCTTATTCTCATTAGTATGTGGAGATGATAAAGATTGATGAGAAGATGATGCCACACATCCTAAATATTGCATTAAAGCTATTACTTGATTTTTTGTCTCAGTGAACTCTTTTCTCATTTCTATTTTATCTTTTCTTTGTTTTTGCAACTCTCTTTTCATTTCTACCTTTTCTTCTTCTTATCTTTGTAATGATTCATTTAATGCTTGAATCTGACTTCTTAAAGCATCAACTTCCTCAAGATGTAATTGTTGACTTGAGGTTGAAATAAACATTCTACCCATAAATCCAAGACCAAATATCCTTCCCCTTTTCTTACCAACTGAGTCAATCCATATATCCCAATCAGATGGATATTCATGAATGGATTGTTCACCATCACTAGCATTCTCCATATGGCTTTGAGATGTTAACTCACTTTTCCTTTGTTCAAATTTGTTCTGCAAATAAAAAGTACTTAATGAAAACAAAGAAATCAAGAACTCAATAAAAACAAAGTAAACAATTGAAAACTTACAAAGGCCAATTTTGCATGAAGACCAACCCAACTTTGGTCCTTTTTTCTTCGATGCGTACGACAATAAAACTCAGTTAAGGATGGATTTGCTCCTTTCTCCTCCTTCTATAATTGATAAAGAAATGCAATCACTTATATGGAACATCTTTATATTTTTTCATGCATTCATTGTGTGCTTTATATCGAGGCTTTCTACAAAACTTGCATTCTTTCAAAGTACTATCCTCTTTGCAATACAACATACACTTATTAATGCAACAATCTATTTTTATTCTTGATAAACCAAGCCCTGCTACAATTTTCTTTGTTTCTTTAAAATTAGAAGGAATGACATTATCAGGGTGGTTTGACTCTTTCAGAAATTTCATCACATCATTGAAGCAAGCTTGTGGCATATTATGTTTGGATTTTATACTCAACATCGTAATAGCAGCAGACAACTCTGAAGTATTCTTACATCCTGGCCACAATGGTTGTTGAGCTGAATTTAACATTTCATAAAATTTGGTAGCTTCCATATTTGGAAGTTCCTCTTCATTTTGTATAAAATATTGCTCCTGGTTAAAACCAACAACATCAAACACCATATCTTGATGTCTATTAACATCTTGAGAACCTTATTGTTGATTACTACCTAACATGGAATGCATATCAACATTAGTGTGTTGAATTCTCTCTCCATGGCATGTCCAACACCAATATCCAGGTATAAATCCTTTTCAAAGAATGTGAACATTTACTTCATCTGGAATTAAAAATCTCTCATTTTTACATTCCTTGCATGGACATCTTATTTTTCCTTCACTCAAATTTGGTTGTCGACAAGCAAAAGCCATAAACTCTTCAAGGCCACTTAAAAACTCATTTGTGTATGCCTCTCGACCAGGAAGAAGCCTATTATACATCCATTCTCGATGTGTAGACATTTCCATTCTTAGCTTCACAAAAGCCTAGATAACATGAATCGACAAACTATAAAAGATAGCATTTCACTAGTGAATATTGTAAGTTGTTTGAAGGTGATCTACACAAAAAACCTATTAACACAATAATAACTTTCTCTTAAAAAGTGGAAAGTTATATTTGATTGGGAAGATAGAGTGTATACGCATCAACTCTAGTTGTATCATAAATGATGATTTTTTGTATACAAAAATAATTAGAAAAACACATATCTTAAAATTCAAAGAAATATGTTTAGGGAAATTGCTAACATTGTAGTAGAGCAGCCAAATTTTCTAAAATAGATTTGGTTCACAAAGTTACATATTCCAGATTATCTAGCAATAGCAACAGAAATAGAGTAAAGTGTTGATATTGTACCTTGAAACCCTTATTTCCAAACAGTACTAGAGTATGCCAATAAGGATTTCAGAAAAAAAGAAAAAAGAATAAAGCATCAACTCACTCGTGTACAGTTGATTTCTACAAACACCCCAGTTCCTTCAATCACCAAGTATATTCCCAACTTCCTGCAATAAAACACATAATTATCTTCATGTTAAGCACACTACAACAAACAATTATCTTCCACTTAGGTGACACAAGGAATTAATTTCTAGCATTATCATTCACCCTTTAGCTTTAATGATAAAGCTTGTAGGCAAAGTATATTGAGGTATATTACTGCTTTAGATTTCATTTACCTATCATTTTTAGTTCAATTTTTGAAAATTTGTAGTATAAAATTATATCATCTTTATATACTGGCCCTAGAAAAAAAAAAGGTAAGAAAACCTATGTGGTGAATCATGCTATCTACATCACCCTTAATGTGTATATGTATACAACAGACCTAATGCTAACAAAAGGATTTAACATTGCGGGGCAAAAAATAAATTTACTAATCTGTTTTATACAAGAAGAACATGCAATTTAACCAAATCATCTTTTTCTATTTCAATAAATTTCAAACCATAATAGCTATAGAGTACACTAGTATACCTCAACTAAAGTCAGGGTGGAACAAATTTTTAATAACTTCATGAATAATAATACGATGTACTTGGATTTCATATCAATGTACATCTTTTAAAGGGCACACTCTAGCAAAGGGTTACTTGATATCAATAAAACATATTTTTTTAATGAAATATTCCTTTCATTCCTCTACATAGAAGTTGTAAGACCCGTGGAAAATTAATTAATTAAATAATTAATTAATTAATAAATGCGGGAGAATGGGACTTTTATGACATTAAATGTTAATTGGTGTGATGTGGAAAAATGCTAGCTCAAATGGTTGAGAGTACTTTATTATGTGAGAGGACTTGGGTTCGAGTCCTATGTATGCCTTGTGTGTGTAATTTTTGATTTATTAGTATCTTGATAATATAATTGTGACTGGTAAATGATATTATAATCATATTATAATAGTTATCACAAAAATCAGAATTGGCATAATAGTTGTGCTTTGGCCTTATGAGTGGAGGGTCATGGGTTCAAACCTTGATAGACATGAATTAACTTTTATTTTTGATAAGTCTAGTTTTGGAGGGAATGTGAAAAGGCAAAGGAAAACCTAGTGTAAGGAGCCCCGGGGGGCTGGAAAAATAGTATCCCATTTTCGTTTCAGCTTTTAAAACCACTACCAAGACACATATAAAAGGGCCAATTTGGGGGAAAAGAAGGGTTTTGACAGTATTGATAATTGGCTTTTAAGAGGAGCTAGAATTCTGAGAGTGTGAGGAGAGAATTGAGTGCTATTGGGAGAAGACTTGAGAGGAAGAATTAGGCTGATTGGGAAATTGGAGAAGAACCCCCAAAGGCTACTAGTTTTGTGCAAGGACTCAAGTTAGGGGTGCTGAATTTATGTGTATACGAATCTTACATGTGTTTCTGCGTTTTCGTCCTCAATTGGATTCTATGTGGTGTGATTTTTGGTATTATATGCACTGTAATTGAGAATTGGTGGATGGAATGTTGGGTACAAAGCCTTTTTGGTGTTTTATAAGAATTGGATGAGGGTTTTGGTATTGTTGTTGTTATTTATGGCCAAATCATGCATTTTGGGGATTCAAACATGTTTACAATGTATTTTTATGGTTTGATTGATGAAACAGATTAAATAAGAATGATTGCATTGTAAAATTGGCATGGTTTTAGTGTTTTGGGTGCATGAACAATGGTGAAACTTTGCAAGTTTCGCCCAAGCGAGTCCCTCTCGCCTAGGCGAGAGTTGCAGAAATTCATTCAGAGTTTTGGTTCGAGCTTTTCGCTCAGGCGACGAAGTTTGGGTTTGAGCGACACGTTCACTCGCTCAGGCGAGTGAGGCTCGTCTAAGCGAGATCGCAATGAGACCTGTACATGTTAAGCGCGACTTCTCGTCCAGGCAAGGAGTTTTGGTTCTGAGCGATAGATACTCTCGCTTAGGCGAGAGTGGCTCGCCTAAGCAAGGTCGCGAAGTGGTTTGATGCAATTTTTCTGTCGAATCCTTGTTCAAGCGAGGTCTGTGTGTTTTTAGGCGCAAGTATGACTTGCTCAGGCTAGAAGAGCTCGCCTAAGCAAGATGATGTGGTGAAGCCACTGTTTCACACTCGCTCAGGCGATATGGGGTAGCTTAAGTGAGGCTGATAGGCTAGCCTGGGCGAAGATCCCTGACTTAAGCGAGTATACTACGAGTTTCATGTTTGTGTGTGCTGTTGAACTAGGTTGCTTGTTATTTCCTAAAGTATAGGAATTATATGCTTGTGTTTGTGGTGTTTGGGCTTGAAGGACTAAGTCCAATAGGGGTCTAGGATGTGCTTGATGGTGGGACGCATGATGGGCATGGAACTGTGTAGTTCCCGTTGGCTGCTAAGTGGCGAGGAGTCCTTAGTATGGTGATTACATGCGTCGGACGCACGATGGGCAAGGAATAGTTCTGTTCCCGTTGGCTGCTATTGGGCAAGGAGTCCATAGTATGGTGATTGCATGCGTGCCAGGGTCCGAGCGAGGAAGGCTTGGATGGTTTTCTACATATGAGGAGTATGTGAGGCAGGACTATGAGCGAGATAGACTCGTAGGGTTGGACCACAAATGGGTTAGTTTCGTAGGAGCACATTAAATTTCCAAGACCTAGTTCATGCATATGACTCATGAAGGACTATGAGATCAGGGATGGGTAATTTGAAATAATGAAATGTTTACGCAAGATTTATTTTCTTTGGGATGGATGTCATATTTATTTTATATATATATATATATATATATATATATATATATATGTGTGTGTGTGTGTGTGTGTGTGTGTGTGTGTGTGTGTGTGTGTGTGTGCATAGCTCACCCTATCTGTGTGTGTGTGGCGATGATCGGATAACTTGTTATCCGGGAGCAGATGAATTGACAGGTGAGCCAGGAGATGCTTAGAGGCGGAGTGCAAGGTCTACCTGGGGGCTTTTGAAAGGATTTTCATTTAAAGGATTTTGATGTAATTTATAATTATGTTGAACTTTAGTTGATTTTGTAATAAAGTAATTGCGAATATTTGAATTATGCTGCAATTAAAGTTTTTAAATTTTCCCGCGTTTTTGGGAAAGTGTGATTATAAATAAGGTTTTATTAATATCATTGTGTTTTTATTTTATTTTAATTATCCATCTATATTCATGTAAAAGTAATATTCCTTAGGGATATTACAGAAGTCACATACAATACATTCAATGTGCTTAGTTGTTAAGTTACGTATAATACAAAACCATGTAATATATAGGCCTTTTGCTAGAATTTGTCTTTGATTAATTTAATATAACAAAAAACTAAAATTAATTTATGTATATAAGTGAAAAGTAAAAATTGAAAAAACTATGAAAATTCATAAGTAATGTTTAATGAAGAGAACACTTTAACAAAACAGGAAAGAAAGTAATAGAGCCAAAAACAAAGTGAGAGAGAAAAAAAAAAGCAGACAACATGCTATAACATAATAAATATATTATAGGAATACATAAAACTAAAATTAAGAATAGATATCCTTAAAACTTAGCAGGTAGTAATAATAAAATAGTTGTAATATAATAATGTAAAATTTCCTTACATGATTGAGTATTTCAGTTTAATTCTTAAGTTTATGCAAAAGTTGTTAAAAATAAATTTTATAACATTGAATTTAATGCAATGAAAATGATGAAGTAGAATTATGCAGAGAGTTTACATGTGCTAATGCCAGGGGATGCTGTCCCAGAATTCATTCACGAAGAAAACTCCACTACATTTATTTATTTCTTATGACTACAAAAACTAGAGAAAATTAAAACTTAAACATCATCACGAAAAAGCAAGAAATGGTCTAGGTTAGTTAATCACAAATATCCACACAGATGAAACACCAAATAGAATCAAAACACAAATGAAAATGAAAATTAAAACAAAAGCGATAAAACCTAGCTATTAAAATCGCATAACCTGCAAAATGTCCAAATCAGTAAAAAAAACACAAAAATAGGTAGTTAATAATCAAATGATAGAACGAGAACCTGTGAAAATCGCAAAAATAATGTCAATAAAAATACAAGAGAATATGAGAGGGCGATATGTAGCCAAAAGATAAAACAAGAGTGAAATTGAAATTCAAACCTGCGATTGAGAATAATGTATGACTACCATTGAAAATATGAGAATGAGAGTGAATTGGGAGAAAATTTTCAAATCTGTGAAGATGTTGTCGAAGTAGTTATGGAGAAGACAAAGAACAATGTGTGACCTATGAGTATGAGGGTAGACAAGTGAAACTGTACTAGATAGGGGAATGTGAGAATGCATTTGCTACAAATTTTTACTTATTGGCTACTTATTATTTTTAAAATAAAAAATACAAATGCTACTTATTAATTTTTTCCAAATATTCCCGCCACAAATCTATTCATTTTAACTTTAATCTTTTAAAATATTCTTTTATCAAATATTAAATGAGAAAATAGTAAAAGCTAGGCTACGCTAATTGTTTACGATTAAAAAAAATAAAAATTATATATTAATATTGAATTTTTATGAATTATCTTTTAGATTTTTTTTTTGTAAAAAGTAATTCTAAAAAATTGATAGATATCTTTTGTAAAATAATTGTAAATATTTCCTATGAATAATGTTTTATAGAAAAAATTATAAATAACAATTTTTCTAATAGTAAAACTTAAATCGGGATAAAACTTAATAAATGTTTAAATTAATATAATATTTTATTTTACTTTTCTATGCCGTAGAAATTTCTTTTTAAAAAAGGAAGAACATTAGCGAGTTCTTTCATTTTCTTAATTTTTCATACTTTTTCTGCAAAAATGTTATCCGCAAGAAAAACGATAAATATGTATATAAATTGACAGAAAATTTTAATTTATTTTTTACAAATAAATTTACATAAGAAATTTTACAGGTATTTCTTACAAAATTTTATTAATAAAAAAAAATATGATAGAAAAATACATAAATAAATTTGCAAGTAATTTTAAATTATATTCTAACAAATAATTTAATATAAGAAACTCTGCATGTGTTTCATGTGAAAAATATTTCGCTACAAAATTTCTAAATATTTCTTGCCAACTATATTTTGTATCAAAAATCAAATGAAATTCATGCAAACAAAAAAAATCAAAGAAAAATATGCATGAATTTCTTGCAAAAATATTTTTATAAAAAATATTACAGGTAATGAGTGATTTTTTAGTAGTGATAGCCCATGAAAAATTAATAGAAACAAATAGTTTGTGTTTTATTTCCACTTTTTCTTCAATAAATAATACAAAAACATATAAGAATTGAGAAAAAAGAATGTATAGTTTGAAAAGAGATTTTTTTTATCAACAATAAGTTTGAAAAGCGAATTAACCAGACACCATTGAAGAGATAATACAAAAAATTATCTTAATTTTCTTCCTCTATTCATCGCCATTTTTTTATTCTTATTATGTGTTCATTTTTGTTAAAATTAAATGACTTGTATTATAAAATAAAGGTTAAAATGTCTTTTTGTCCTTATTTTCGTTAACTTTTGTTAAATAGGTCCAATTTTCGTTATATATTCAAATAGGTCCTAATTTTTGTCACTTTAATTCAATTAGGTCCTAATGTCGTTTGAATTGTTAACGTTCACTATACAGTTGGCATTTTTGTGCTACATGTTGCATTAGTAAACCTATGTAGCAATGTTTTAAGTTTAATGAGATGTTTAATCGTATGTTTAAACATACTTTTTTTAAAAAATAAATGAAAAGGAAAACCAAAAAAAATGGAATGTTTAAAAATTCTTAGTAACTTGGGCTTAGGGTTTATAAAAATTGAACAGGGCAAGTTCTTGCTTGTGTTTGGAACATTAAGCTTGAGTGAAGTAATTTATGTCTCGGACCTAATCTTCTTCTTCATACTGTAATAATTGTGTGCAACGTAGTGTTACCTTGTCTGATGCAAAGATATTGCGTTACTTTCCTTTAAAGTCGAGATTGCAAATATTATTTATGTGTTCTAAGACAGCTGATTCTATGACATGGCATGCATCAGAAAAAAACCCAAGATGGATTGATGAGGCACCCTAGAGATTCCGAGGCTTGGAAAACATTTGATCTATTGCATCCAGAATTTGCAAGTGATTCACGAAATGTACGACTAGGCTTAGCTAGTGATGGTTTCAACCCTTTCGGAAACATGAGTACTAATCATAGTATATGGCCAATGGTCCTCATTCCATACAATCGTCCTCCTTGGGAGTGTATGAAGCAAACCTCCTTCATCCTCTCTATGATAATTCTGGGTAAACAAATGGAAGGGAATGACATTGATATCTACTTACAACCATTGATCAAAGAATTGAAGGAGTTATGCACTAGTGCAGTTTTGACCTTTTAACTCGCGTTATAGGCCTCGGTTATCGCTTAACCGAAGCATAAAATGGCGCGGTGGCACTTTTGTAATTTTTTCCAACTTTTATGCCTCGGTTCATTAGAAAACCGGTGCCAAAAGTCTTATATGCCTCTGTTTTGAAGACTCGAAGCCTAAAAGTTGGCTAATATTTCAAAAATGCCATTATAGCAGTGACATTTGGCCTCGGTTGGAATTGAACCGCTGCCAAAAACTATTTTTTGCCTCGGTTAAAATTGAACCGAGGCCAAAAATCGGTTTTCTGCCTCGGGTGGAATTGAACCGCTGCCAAAAACCGGTTTTCTGCCTCGGTTAAAAATTGAACCGAGGCCAAAAGGTTCGTTAGGGTTCAAAAATCGCGAATCACTTTTTTTCTTCTTCTTCCTCGCGTGCGCGTTCTCTCTCTCAGCCACCCACCTCCACTGCTACTGTTGCGTTCCGACCACCATTTTGTGTCTCTCTCTCGCGCGCTCTCTCTCTCGCGCGCTCTCTCTCTCTCTCTATTGTGGTTTCTATCGTTGGGACTTCCGGCAAGGGTGTTCCATTTTGATTTGATGCAGGAACGTTATGCAGGTTTGAATCTGGTGCTGCAATGGATTTGGTGCTGCAATGAATCTGGTTCACACGCGTTCATGGCGGTCCGGTGACAATAGCTGACGACATCAGGTTTCCTGGAGCTTTCATGGCTTTTTTTGCAGTGAGCGACTTCAAGAGCGGTGCTGTTTCGTTTCTAGTGCAGGGATGGCGTTGCGGCAACGAAGATGCTGGTG
>Ga0214544_1007439_pt1 | contig 19216 bp, 21 predicted proteins | sample CNSS3metaG_FD_160074 | JGI IMG/M metagenome (GOLD analysis project Ga0214544, IMG submission 160074) | Root nodule microbial communities from cowpea collected in UCLA plant growth center, Los Angeles, California, USA - CNSS3 | ecosystem: Host-associated > Plants > Roots > Nodule | place: USA... | reverse complement strand
TTATTCAGTCAAGTGTTGTCTATGAGAGCTTTGATAGACAACATTTTCTAAAGAAAGTGCTATCTATTAAAAAATATATAGATACCGCTTGTTTAGATAAGCGCTATCTATCAAGTGTCATTAGACAGCGCTTGTAAAAAAGCGCTGTCTATTAATAGATACCGCTCCAATAGATAGCGCCTAAAATGCGCTATCTATTAAGAAAAAAAAAACGCTGTCTATTGCCAACTTTGGCGTAGTGTAATGTAATTAAAAATCATAATCTTTCAAAAATTCCATTTATCTCATTTGTCTCATATTTAACTCATTTTAATCAAGCAAGTATTTAAGACTCCTATGATGACTAAAACTTCGAATTTACCACCATAGACACAATGTCTCCATATTTTAAGTACAAAAAATGGAAACTAGTTCTAGATCATGGGTTGAGTAATTTTTATCATATGTTCTTAGTTGCCTAGAAGCATATGCCACTACCCTTATATCTTGTAGAAGAACACATCCTAATCCCATTTTGGAAGCATCACAAAATATCACAAAGGGTCTAGTACGATCAGGTAATGCTAAAATAGGAGAAATGGTAAATCTTTTCTTAAGTTCTTGAAAATTATTCTCACTTTTTTCTATCCATGTAAGACCTAGGAAAAATTATTATTATTACAAGAATGGTAATTGGTGTGAGGAGTATTATTTAAATTAATAAATAAATAATTCAATAAAAGTTATGTGTAACACAATTGGTTACAGCCTTGTCATGCGTTGGTGGGCAAGGATTTGATTCCTGATGTGTGCATTGGTGTGTTTATATTTAAATATTGTTTTTATATATCTGTTTTGGAGGTGTTGAGTGTGTTGTGGTGTAATTTGTATTTTTATAAGTTATTCATAATATAATTGTCATCCTTATAATTTTATTTTCTCGAATGCATTAAAGGTGTGGATGCTATTGTATGTTGTTATGCATGTGGGTAATGAAAAAGATCTAGTAGTTGATATATAAGACATATTTGGTAATTGATATTGTTTGGAGTGTTAGGTTAGAACTAGGAGGTGACAAGAGCAAAACAGGAAAAATATTGGTTTTCTTTATGGTAGTTTTTGTGGTGCGCCTAGGAAGGTGAAATGTTTAGGCAAATTCATTGTATCTAGACAAACACATGAATTAAGTTACTGATTAATTGGAAATTAAGAGGAATCATATAGGTAGGAAAGTAAAATTGAGTTGGGAGAGAACAAAGGTTGGATCAAAATTGTGTAGTCGATTTTTTATTTAGTTTTAAATATTGTCTGTTAAGGGAAAACAAAAGGATTTTCTTTTAAGTTAAAAATTGGGGTTATGAGGGGAGGTTGAGTTGGGAGAGAAAAAGGTTGGATCAAAAATTTTGCAGTCCAAAATATATTTTTTTTAGTTTTTAACATTGCCTTGAAAATAGAAGGATTTTCTTTTAAGTTAAAAATTGGGGTCGTGATGGGAGGTGAGTCAATGTGAGTTAGTGAGAGAGAAAAAGCAGAGTTTGGTTAAGACATGAAGAGCAAAAAAGCTTAGAACAAAGGCAGTGGTCTTGTTGCAGGAATTCCAAGTAAGGGGTGCTAACCAATTTTCTTGATATTAATTTATGGATTTATGGGATGGTGAATTGTAAAATTGGGGTTAAGTTTTGGCGTAAAGGGTGTTCAACCATTTTCTTGATATTACGTGATTGTGTGTAGATAAATGGTTGTAAATTGATTTATAAAATGGAGGAATTATGAAATGCATCTTTAGGTTACATTTTTAGTGTACAGGGTGCTAAGCCTTGTTCTTATGTTTGTTTCTTGTGGTCATGTATGGGGATTGTTGGGTGTTTGCAATATGCAATTGTAAAGGAGGCAAATTTTTCATGTTCTTCTTATGGATGGAAAATTCGTTGTTGATGGTAGGGTTAAGATGTTGATTTAATTACTTTAATTTTTGGTTTGGATGAATCAATGGAGGAAATTAGGGATTTTGATCTTCAAACTGTTACCATGTGAATTTAATTGAGGTTAGAGCAATGATTGTAAATGGAACTCATTTTCCTTTGGATTGTTAATTATGATTGAAATAAGCATGATTTGATAATGGGTTTTGGATGTGGCTATGGAATTTTTGTGAAGTACAGGGCGTTTGGGGTTAAGTTGATTGGAAATTTTATTTAGAGTAGTTGATAGACTGAATTTGTCGTTTAGAAAAATAGAGGTGAAATGTTGTATGGAATAAAATTGTTTTTTTGTTGTTCTTGAGCATATGGGAAATCCATAGTGTAATAGTAATTTGAGATGTTTCCTTATGATGATGAAATTATGGTTTATGTTGGAGTAGCATGATTTGGTTAAATTTGGGGTCTTGAGTAAGGTTCATGGAGTGAGTATGGTTCCAAAGTGTACATTAATTTGGTTTCAGATGCAATAATTTTTTTTGTGTTTATTATGAATTCATGAGTTGTGTCAATGCTTGGGTGAATTTTAGTTCATGGCTTGACTCTTGCATCTTTGAAGCCAAATCCACAGGATGTGGAAAAATCCACTAGTCACCCGTGGAACTCATTGTTTTGACTCTTGCATCTTCGAAGTCAAATCTACATGTTGTGGAAAAATACATTGGTCCCCTATGGAACTCGTTGTTTTGACTCTTGCATCTTCGAAGCCAAATCTACAAGTTGTAGAAAAATCCACTAGTCCCCTATGGAACTCAATGTTTTGATTCTTGTATATTCAAAGCCAAATCCACATGTTGTGGAAGAATCCACAAGTCACTTGTGGAACCTAATGGTTCACATTTTGTATTCTAGAGCTAAATTCACATGTTGTGGGAAAATCCACAAGTCACTTGTGGAATTCACTAGTTCACATTTTTGTTTTCTGGAGCTAAAATCACAAATTGTGGAAACATCCACTAGTCACTTGTGGAACTTGTTGTTTTGTGGTTGCTATCTTTTTTAAAACATGGTGTTGTTGTTGGTTTAAAAATGTTATTGGTTCTGTATTATTTGGTGCAAAATTTTTGGATAAGTTGTATGTTAAAATCCTTAAGTGTAAGGAAATAATGCTTGGTTTATGATATCATGATGATGTATGGTCAATCTTATGAGGATGTGACTTGATATGATGTAATTACATGATGAGTTGATGTATGTTTGATCTTGTGATGAGATGTTGTATGTATGTGTATACATATGTGATGGGACAATATGAATTCTCTGATAACTGTAAAGCTAGAATGGTTCTTTTACCCAAAGGGCTTTATCGAGTCAGAGTAAACGAGTTTTTTTCAACCATAAGTCTTTGGCATGAACTTAGCAAAGTGCTCTTACCCAAGGCTTTGTCGAGTGGGTAAAGTTGTTACTTGTAAGTTTATGGAAAGTAGAGGAAAAGCCATTTTCAAAAGGTGTTGTTGCGCAGAAAAGGTAGAGCGGTGAGTTATGAAAGAATGTCATACCGTTGGATATTACTTGATGGTATTATGTTAATGATTGCATGTTTTGGGTGTGGGAACATGTGATGGGTAGCTATCTTGGTTGAGTTATGCATATGTTAGGATTATGCAAGGTGAGTTATATGTGGGTAATATAATGTTGCATGAGGTTTTAGTTAGTTAGCTCACCCTTCCTTTTGTATGTTGTTTGTGGTTGTGAGATGATCGTATAACGTGTGTGATATATGGGAGCAAATGTTAATGCAAATGCTAGTGGAGAGGCATAATTATGAGAAGCTCGTGGGAAAGCTCTTTTGAGAGTTTTTATGAAAAACTTTTGGAAGTGGTTAATTTTGAATAAGGCAAATGTAACAGTTGACTAGTTTCGAGTTTTGGACTTGTAATAAGTTTTGATTTTGATGACTTAAACTGGTTTGGTTTATTTTAGTAATGCTTTATTTGAATAATAAAGTTTTGTTCAAATGCCTTTTTGGCACCTTGGTGTTGAAAAAAAGGAATATTGTGAAGTTTCCTATTTAATAGGTGGTATTAGAGTTGTATATTTTTTTAATTTTGGCAATTATAAAATTACATGTGGCATCTTAAAAGGGGTGTTACATTTGTGATATCAGCACTAGGTTTTACGGTTTTCAAAAATATTTTGTAGTTGTGGGAATTGAGCTTGACGTGGTTCTGTTGTATGGTTTATACATGATTGATTTACGGGGTCTCTTTGGAAGAGTCTTTGAGTAAGTATAGTGCTTGAAAATTTTGATATGATACGATTATATGCCTTGAAATGTTTGGAATGCTTATAGTGTAATACTTTGGATTGTTTATAACTTGATGTATGTGGTTTTTTGTATTCTTTTATATATGTCGCATGTGTGGAAGAACCCAGATTACCTATGCATGATCTAGGGTTTGAATTGGTGGTTTGTACACCGATGTTTAGATAGGTGTCAACCAGTTAGTCTACGTTGGGTGTCCGATTAAGGTAGCAAGATGTAGGTTCATGGTGAACTTTATTTGTTTGCCGCTTATGGGTTTAGACGTAATTCTATGGATGTATTGGTTGACTACCAAACACATTCTTATTGACTGTAGACAACACAAGGTGATGCTTCTGGATGTCGCTAGGTTGGAACTAAGTTCGGTTCAAGGGATTTTAAAGGAGATCAATGATGGGGCTACTTGTTTCACGGTTATAGCTCAAGAGAAAAAGAAGAGTGTAGAAGAGCAAATCATTGGGATACCAGTGGTTGAAGAGTATGCAAATGTCTTTTTGGATGAAGTATCGGGGTTACCACCAAGTAGGGTAGTGGATTTTGCTGTAGATTTGGTTACGGGACCAAGTCTGATATCAATGGCTCCATGTAGAATGGCTTTGACAAAGTTGACGAAATTAAAGAAATAGATTGAAGATCTACCGGAAAAGAAGTTTTCTAGACCAAGTGTTTTGTCGTGGAAAGCTTCAATTTTTGTTGGTAAAAAAGAAGAAGAATGGAAGCTCAAGGTTGTGTATTGATTATCGTTAATTGAATAAATTGACGACCCAGAACAAGTATCCTTTGCCGAGGAATGATGATATGTTGGACCAATTGATGGGAGCTAGGGTGTTTTCAAAGATTGATTTGTGGTTTGGATATAATCAGATCTTATTCAAGCCAAAGGATGTGCAAAAGACGATGTTCAGGTCGCAGTATGGACACTGTGAGTACATGGTGATGTTGTTTGGGGTAATGAATGCTCCTGCAATTTTCATGGACTATATGAACAAGATTTTCTGGCAGTGCTTAGATAAGTTTGTTGTCATGTTTATTAACAATATTCTTATTTACTTGAAGAATTAGAAAGAGCATGCATAACATTTAAGGAAAACTTTGGGTATACTCTAAGAACATTAATTGTCCAAGCTTAAGTTCTTTTTGGATGAATTGCAATTCCTTGGGTGTGTGATTTTTGCGTAAGTTATTTTGGTGGATCTGGTAAAGGTAGAAGCTGTGCGGAATTGGGAACGATCTGAGACTGTAACGAAGGTGATAAGTTTTATGGGGTGGACAAGCTATTATCATAGGTTTGTTGGTGGATTTCTAAGATGATGGGTCCTTTGAAACAACTGACCTGGAAAGATCAACCTTTCTTGTGGACTTATAAATGTGAAGCATGTTTCAAAGAGATAAAGAAGAGGTTGGCAACTGCTCCGATGTTAGCCATTTCAGATACGTCTAAAGCTTTTAAAGTATATTGTGATGAATCATATCAAGGTTTGGGGTGTGTTTTGATACAAGAAAAGAGACTGATGGCTTATGCGTCTCAACAATTGAAGTTGCATTAAAAGAATTACCCTACACATAATCTTGAGTTGGCTACAGTGGGTGTTTGCGCTGAAGACTTGGAGACACTACTTGTATGGATCACAATTTCAAGTATTCAACGATCATAAAAGTTTGAAGTACTTATTCGACCAAAAGGATTTGAATATGAGGCAAAGGAAATGGATGGAGTATTTAAAAGACTACGACTTTGAACCCTTATATTATTCAGGAAAGGCCAATGTGATAGCCGATGCTTTGAGTCGGAAAAGGGTGTAGATGTCGGCTATGATGGTGAAAGAGTTGGAATTTATTGAGAAACTATGTCACATGAATTTGGGGATACAGATGATCAGGGATCATATATGGTGTAGTCGCCTTATGATTGTTAGTGAAAAATGGCAAGTGCATTAGTCGCACGTAGCAAGTAATAAATATCGTTCTCTCCATAGAGACTTGTGCAACATATGACAAATCTCGCAATTTACAACTCAAATAGACAACAAAGCTTACAAAAAACACAAAGAAACTCTTTTTGGTATTTTTATCAAATAGTTGGTGTGTAACAAGAAATTTAATAGAATATTTACAACTGTCAAGAATGGATTTCATTCACTTCATTCTCATGCATTGACAAACATCTCATTTCCATATTCAAGTCAAAATCAACTCACCAATATACTCAAATCCTATTCCTAGTGACTTTGAGCCTATAATAACTCATCAAGTTCTAATTCCTTGAATCCTCAACAAGCAATCATGCATTAAGTTTAAGAGTTTTAAGATATCTAATGACTCATGTTCTATCCCTAGATACAAGCTCCATTAGGTATTCAATTTCGATTCTAGGTTCAAAAGACATTTTCCAACACCTCAAGAACCACAAATCATGCATGGATGTCCAAACCAAAGCAAGGATTAAGAATGGAAATCAAATACTAACATTGAAATGGAAAAACATATGTATTAACAACACAAATCACACAAGAATTTAGTTCATTACATCTAATCTCAACAAATAGGGTTAGCTCTCTATGGTAGAGAACCTAGGGTTTACAAATAGAAGAGATAATGATGACATGGAAACCAAAGAGAAGATGCAAGCCCTCTTCCAAGGTTCTTGGCAGCCACTCCATGTCCAAATGGGCCTCCCATTCGCGTCTCCATCTCCTAATCGCAACCCATTTTCCTCTCTAACCCCAAAAGGGGGAAAAACCACCATGAAAAGACCCAATGAAGAATGGGAGAGCTTCCAAAGACCCCTAGCAACCTCCAAGAGGTTGTCCAACCACCTAAAACTGTTTTTTTATCGTGCAAAATGAGGAATGACCCAAAACCTCATGATAAGTAATATTAAATACCCATTTTTCGACATGTCAACGACACCACTGCTCAACCTTGTCTCAACACCACTTAGTGTCAAGTTTTACGAATTGAATAGCGTTCAACCTCACTTCTCACAACTCAGCCTTGTGGGCAATGAGCCTCACTTTTCACCGCTCAGCCGTGTGAGCGCTCAATCTCACTATTCCACCGCTCAACCTTGTGTAGTTTGACAACATTCTGTATTTGAAGCACTAGGCATTGTGAGATCCAGGAAATTCATAAAAATTAATAATTAATAGAATATAAGAGATGAGGGGTTGAGACTACCTTAGGAAAGTTCTTTGATAAATCCTAGACAAGAAACAATGTGAACCTAAGTGGTTTAGAGCACTTAATTATGTTGAAGGGACTTGGGTTCAAGTCCTGAGCATGTCATTAGTAGATTTATTTAATTTTGTTTTATTTTGCTACTATATTGTGAATGTGAAAGCATGATTTAAGTTCATACGAATGGATAAATTGACATGAATAATGTGATTGGTTTGTTGGTTTGCATGTGGTTGAGGGGTTGGAAGCATGTGGGTTCGAACCTTGGGTTGAAGGAAATGGACCCTCTATATTTTTATGTTTTGTTAGGTGATGAAAAACCTAGAAACTATAGAAATTCCCTGGGAAATCAGAGGGGCGTCAGTTAGGTGTAGTAACCAAGAGTAATGGTCATTAAACTTAAAAATATAAATTAATTTCGTTTTCCTTTTTATTTTTATTTAATTCGGGCTGAATTGGTGAGAGGGAAAGGACTGTGTGAGAAAACAAAGGGTTAGAAAGTGTGATAGCCAGGAGAAACAGATAGGGGAATGGAAATTTACGTGGTTCAGAGGGAGAGAGTGAGGGTGAAGGGAGTTGAAGAAGATACCCTTAGAGGAGGCTTTGGATAGCAAGCACAAATCATTTAATTGCAATTAGAGCAAGGAAATTAGGTAAGGGGAGTTGATTATTTTTAAAACTCTTTTCTGTTTGGAGATATCCTGGAGTTGATGTTTCTTTGAGTGCACCTCTATTACCTTGTTACCGATATATATATTATATACATGGGTGTGTGGTGGTGAAATTATTTTGTTTGGTTGTCGCGTTTCATGAGTTTAACTAATAATATGGAGTTGTATAATTTTGTGTTATATTTGGTGAGGCAGAAGTTGGTTTTTAACGTGCTGACTTGGTATACTGTTTAGCAGAAGAATTGTGGGGGTGCTGGGGTTTCATTAGATTTTCTTATGAAAGGAAATTGTTTGGTTTAAGGGTTGTCAATGGCAAAGGCATATTCAAGTGACACGTTTGGGTAGTGATGTTACGCAATGTACATAATTTTGTTATTTATTTGCTGATAGGAGTTCTTTATCTTATAAAGGTAGTGGAAGGTTTTAAGGGGTTGAAAGATTTTAACATGATATTTTGTTTTATTAGCACAAGTAGACGACGGTGTAAGACTTTCAGTCTAATTAATTAGGCAATTGTGGATGTGTTTTCATAAGCGTGAATTAGAGGTGGCATTAGGTTATTTTGATTTCGGCATGAATATATGAAATGGAAGTTTCCCGATTTTGTTAGAATAATATATATAATGTATGTTATAAAACTTTATAATAGTATTAGAATATTATATAGCTTATAGTTGATAATGATTTATATAATATTCCATTAAAATGTCAGTATGGGTTGGTGTACAAAAACAAATAAAACTGAAACCAATATATTATAATATGTGGGTTGCATATTAAATATATAATCAATGATATTTTTACACGGTATGAAACATTAGAGTTACGTTGGTGATAGTCTTGCTTTATCTTATGGGTAATATGATGGGAATAATTAAAAGTATACGGTGGTCATGGGTTGGACTATTTTATATATGGATTATGATTCTTGTCTTATTATGGTGTTAATTTTATGTCTTTGGTTATTTCTTTTATTTACGTAAATGAATGGTTGCAATTATTAGTTAGGATTCTTGTTTTTTTTTTTTACACGGCAACAATTCTAATTGGTGATGCTAAAATGATGTGCCCATGTGATGCAGTACTAAGGAATGATTGTGTATATACATAAGTAGTCAGTTTCTTTTTAGATGAATTAGTAGAGTTCTGTTTTTCTATAACAGTGGTAGTGTTTTATTATTATGGGTTACAATACCGACAAAAAGAAATTGTAAGGGGCTTTAGTAGTGTGTTTAAGAGGTTTATTATTTTCAACCGAAGATTCTTTTATTAATTGAGTTGATTTTTAAATGTTGTTACTGCTGTTGGAGTTAGATTGATGTTGTTGTCTTCTTAGTTCATATGTGCGATGTGTGTTACTAACCAAACTCTAGTGATGCCATGAGTAAAATTTGTGAAGGTAAGAGTGTTTCTTCATGTTTATGCTTGTGATTTGTGGAGGTGCAATATGATTTTGAACCAAATTGAGTTAATACTCAATTGGATGTTTTAAGAAGTGCATAGGATGATTCGAGAGGGTTAAAACAGGTTGTACAATAATTAAACCAATAGAATCACGCTACTGGTGTAGTGCCTAGCGGTACGGAATGGACTGCCAAGCGATAGGTGAATCAGGGAAGTTCTTGTAACGAGCGACGTTCGACGACATGTTAAGAACGCCAGGCGGTTTGGAGTACAATTTCACCTGGTGGCGCTTAGGAAGCATCAGGCGATAGTGCTGGGACAGGGATCCATTGTAGATGGATTTGCATGGATATGTTTGATGGCTTGGTCAGGGATATGTTGGATTAGTTACGAGCGGGGAGGTTCGTAACAGAGATTGTGATGCGTGATTGATGCCGACGGGGAGGTCCATATCTTTTGTACTCTTGTGTGGGGATACGAGTGGGGAGGTTCGTATGTTCCGTGCTCACACTTCAGGCTACTATGAGCGGGGAGGTTCATAGTAGGTGTTCATGCATGTTGGAATACGAGCGGGCAGGTTCATAGAGTTGGACTACGGTCGGGGCGGTCCGTAGAGTTTGACCACAAGCGGGTAGGTTCGTGGGAGCATGATAATCCCTAAGGACCAAGGCTGTGAATGGATCTTTCTCATATAGGTTATGAGATTTGGGGTATAATGTTATAAAAGATCACTAAACTAAAATTAACTAAGTTGGATTGGGTGAGGGTCAATTCTTATTATCTTATTGTTTATATTATTTTTCTTTTTCAGCTCACCCTTTCTTGTTTGTGTGTTTGTATTTGGCGATGATCACGTGACTTGTGACGTGGGAGCAGATGTGACTTTAGGTGAGAATGCTGAAGCATAGTGACGAAGCGGGGGCTTACGATGGGAGATTTTTCCTATATTTTCATTTCATGCATTTTGTAATAGATTTTATGACGTTTTTCTCTATTATGAACTTGTAATAAAGATGAAGTACTATGATTGGATTATCGCGATAAAAGTTTTTAATTTTCCCGCGCTTGGGAACTTTATATAATGTTTGGATTTCCAAAAGAAAATTCATGATTTATGCTGTATCTAGTAATATCCATCTGGGGTGTTACAGGCGTGATTTCAGTGGCGCCCGACACATGTATTTGCTTCAAATTGTTTTTTTTTTGTCCAAAACATGCTCCCTTGAGTTGTTGCTTATTTTTCTCCACCACAAATGTTTCATATTAACTTGTTTAACATACTCAAAATAGAGATTAGAGGTAAAACAAGCATAAAGTAATGAAAATCCAAAATAATACAAAACACACTAAACTTGAGAATATAACAAGATAAAAGCTAGGAAATTGTTGATTTATTCATGACAATAAAGACACAAAAACACATAAAAAGAAACATTAATAATGATCATTAATGATTTCTTGGAAAAGATTAAGGCATAATAGTTGGAAGATGTGATGTTGCAACATATAGTTAAGTCGTTGGGAAAAGATCAAGCCAAGGACTTTATTATGGGGGCAAATGGTGTGCTCTATTTCTTGGAAAAGATTAAGCCAGAACAATGGGTTTTGTTGTTTGGGCTATTTTCAAAATCTACACTTGTGAATAGGCGTAGCAAAATCAGAAATTTATAATATTCCTATTGCTTTTCTCAATTAAAGCCTAAGTCCAATTTCAAACTTTATACCATTCATCCTTTTTTCTAGGTGATAAAAGAAAGTGGAGTATTTTCCTAATTCTTTAAGCTTGGAAGCATAATCCCCCGTTGTCACACTTCCTTGTTTCAATTGCATAAACTCTATTTATTTTGCTCTCCTCACATCATTTCGAAAATATTTTTCTAAAAACTTTGTTATAAATACTTCCTAGGTAATAATTATTCTCCCTCCTTCAAGAAATCTCTTGGTACTATCCCACCAAAATTCAACTTCTCCAATCAACATAAACACAACATAAGTCATCATTTGGTTGTCAACACAATTCATAACTTGACATATTTTCTCCATCTCCTTAATCCATAGTTCAACCTTTTCTGGGTCATATCCTCCAAAAAATTATGAAGGTTTGTTTCTTATAAATTCAGCTAAACCTTGTGACTCAGGTGTTCCTTGTTTTGGATCATATCTGCCATGTCTCTAATAGCTTGTACTACTTCTATTAATTCATTGTTCCTCTTAATGTTTATCATATGGAATTTGTATGAGTTAGTACATGTAAAAAAAATTTGGATGAACGCATTTCACAAGTATCACAAAAATATTGCTCTAATACCATTTAATTTGACATTCTTAAAACTAAATTACTTCGACCATTATTATTACGTCATGTCTAATTAATTTGTATTTTTATTTTTTATGTAGACATCAATGTAATAATACTTACACATATTTCAGCGATTTCACACCATATAACTTATAATTACCTTATTTTACAATACTTAATACATTTTATATTTTACATTGTTTATTTTCCGTACTACTTTTTCATACACCAGGAGGAAAAAAAATATTATGTTTAATCATATGATATTATTTATAATGTTATAATATTTTTACCTATAAACAATATCGTATATTTATGCTTTGGAGTTTTAATATATATATATATATATATATATATATATATATATATATATCATGTACGGTTAATATATTATATGTATTATATATGTGTTTATAAATAATAATGTTTAGAGATAGTATATGATAATTTAATTGGTGGGATTAGGAACACTTCACAAATTAAATAGTATAGAATAATTAAGTAAAAGAAATAGATGAGATTAGAGATATCCCACACAATAAAATAGTATAAAATGAGTAAAAAATATTATAAATAGGAAAAATAGACGTCACCACCTCCATTTACTTTAGTAGTTGTAGAAAATTTTACTCTTTTATTCTTCTAGACTATGTCTCTTTCCTCTCTTTTTCTCTCTCATGTTATACCTCATATTCTACTTCTATTATTCTTTTCCACAAAACTAGTAGGCAGAACATTCTATTTCCATTCAAGATGAAATCCCTAATACTTATTTATTTGCTTTGAGTTTATCCAACAACATTCCTTGGTTTGCTAACATAGCAAACTATTTAGCAGTTGTTATTTTACCTACAACTGAATCTAAGAATGAGATTGATAAGCTATAAAGACATGCCAAACACTACGTGTGGGATGACCGTTATCTATAGCACTTCTGTAATGATAAAATCATATGTAGGTGTGATAACCAATTTTTTTTTTATATTATACTTGTAAAAAAAATTTAACACATAATTTTACAATAACATATAAATAATGAAAATATTCACATATACATATATTTATATATTTTACAATACTATATGCATTTTAAATTTACATCATTTGGTACATACTCCATTTACTTTAGTAGTTGTAGAAAATTTTACTCTTTTATTCTTCTAGACTATGTCTCTTTCCTCTCTTTTTCTCTCTCATGTTATACCTCATATTCTACTTCTATTATTCTTTTCCACAAAACTAGTAGGCAGAACATTCTATTTCCATTCAAGATGAAATCCCTAATACTTATTTATTTGCTTTGAGTTTATCCAACAACATTCCTTGGTTTGCTAACATAGCAAACTATTTAGCAGTTGTTATTTTACCTACAACTGAATCTAAGAATGAGATTGATAAGCTATAAAGACATGCCAAACACTACGTGTGGGATGACCGTTATCTATAGCACTTCTGTAATGATAAAATCATATGTAGGTGTGATAACCAATTTTTTTTTTATATTATACTTGTAAAAAAAATTTAACACATAATTTTACAATAACATATAAATAATGAAAATATTCACATATACATATATTTATATATTTTACAATACTATATGCATTTTAAATTTACATCATTTGGTACATATTATATTTTCTATATTAGAAGAGGAAGAAGTGTTTATTTACAATTTCCCCCTCATATACTGGTCTTCAAGCATGTGGAGGAAAAATGTTATGGATAAGGTTCACTTGGACTATTGGGGGTAAATAAAAAGTGACTTCAATCTGTCCTTCTAGGATAACTGGTGCATTTGGAGCATTTAGGAATGTGATAGTAGAATTTTCAGTTCCTTGAAACGTTACCAAATTATTTACTGCATTAGTTTGCTATGTGTTTCCCGAAAATACTACTACTATATTGGCAAGGAATGGGTTGGGCATGTTAGGGACAACCATCTAGGATGAGATTATAATATTTTTTTGTACACAATCATAAAATAGGGAAGTGAGACAGATATCACATAAAAATGTAACATATCTCAATAAAATAAAATAAAATAAAAACTCTTTCAAATTAATGAAACTGGGTTTTTATCATATTTTATAAAGAAAATTTTGGCAAAAAGAAAGTTTAATTTGGATCTATCAAGGTTGAACCCATAACCATGTCAATGTCAAGTCAATGCACAATCATTCAACCAATGTTTCATGATAATTCCTATAATTCTATGATTAAATTGTCACTCATCATGATCAAGCATATTATTAAAGAAATAATCAATTAAATAACATATAAATGGCATGTATAAGACTTGAACCCAAGTCCTCTCACATAATCAAATACTCTCAACCATTTGAGCTAGTACTTTTCCATGTCACATCAATTAACATTTAATGAGATAAAGGCTCCCACTACCCACATTTATTATTTATTTATTTATTTAATTAAAATTCACAGGTCTTACCGTCCCCTACCTTATAAAATTTTTGTCCTCAAAAATTGGACTTACCAAGAAATAGGTGAGGATACGACTTCCTCATGAGATCCTCCATCTCCCACCTCATCTCTTAAGTTGTCTCATCCCAAAGGACTTTCACCGTTCGGATCTCCTTCCCTCTGAGTTGTTTGATTTGAGAATCCAGGATTATCACTAGTCCAACTCCAATTGTCAGATCCTCACGTACCTGAACATTGTCCTCCTCCAGTACATGAGTAGGATCTGCAATGTACTTCCTCAGCTATGATATATGAAAGACATTGTGCAGGTTTTCCAAGTGAGGTGATAAGGCAATCTCGTACGCTGCCAGTCCAATCCTTCTCGTGATCTGATACGGGACGATAAATCGAGAAGTCAGCTTCCTTGACTTGAGAGCTCTCCCAATACCTGTTGTTAGTGTAACCTTGAGAAATACATGGTCACCAGCCTCAAACTCAAGTGACATCCTCCTCTTATCTGCGTAAGACTTCTGTCTGCTTTGAGTTGCTCGCATTCGATCCTGTATCACCTTTATTTTCTCAATGGTTTACTACAAAAATTTTAGCCCAAGCACCATTGATTCTCCATCCTGTTGCCCACACAACAGTGTCCTACATCTCCTACCATATAAAGCCTCGTATGATGTCATCCAATGCTGGAGTGATAATTGTTGTTGTACATGAACTCAACCAATGGTAACATATCACTCCAACTGCCCAGGTGATCCAACACACATGTCCTAAGCAAGTCCTCCAATGACTGTATGGTTCTCTAAGACTGACCATCTGTCTGAGGATGATAGGTTGAGCTCATTCTCAATTGAGTTCCCAGTGTTGCCTACAACAATTGCCAGAACCACGTGGTGAAACGTGGATCTCTGTCTGACACAATACTCGCTGACACCCCATGTAGTCTGACCACTTCTCTAACATACAACTCTGCCAATTTGTCCATAGACATATTTTGATTAATTGGCAAGAAGTGTGCACATTTCGTTAGCCTGTCTACAATGATCCAGATTGAGTCATACCCCTTCACAGACCTCGACAGATGTGTAACAAAATCCATGAAAATATTGTCCCATTTCCACTGAGGAATATCTAGAGGCTCCAATGTACCACCCGACCTCTGATGTTCAATCTTTGCCTTTTGACACACCAAACAAGATGCCACATATCTTCATATCGGTCCACCAAAAAGTCGCTTTTAGATCTTTATACATCTTAGTCATACCTGGATGTATGTTAAGACGACTCTTATGCCCTTCCTCCAAGAGCATCTTCTTTAGTGCATGTTTTCTAGGTACACACACTCTCTCTCTAAAACGTACGATGTCGTTTTTGCCCATCCTAAAATCCTTCCTTTTATCAGGACTCAACCATCCAATGAACTGCTGCAATTCCTGATCCTTTCCCTACTCCACCCGAATTTCCTCCAAAAACTCATTAGTGACCCGTAAAATACTACACCTTATATGACCTGCACCCGTGTGTAGTCCCAAGTTCATATCCCACAACTTTTCAATCAGCTCCAATTCTTTCATCATCATTGCAGACATATGAACTCTTTTCCTACTCAGGGCGTCTACAACGACATTGGCTTTACCAGGGTGGTATAAAAGCTCAAAGTCTTAATCCTTTAAATACTCTATCCACCTATGCTGCCTCATGTTCAGTTCCTTCTGATCGAACAAGTACTTCAAGCTCTTGTGGTCGTTGAACACCTGAAACTAGGACCGATATAAATAATGCCTCCAAGTCTTCAGGGCAAATACTACCGCAGCTAGCTCCAGATCATGCGTCAGATAATTCTTCTCGTGCACTTTCGACTCTCTCGATGCATAGGCCACTAGCCTTTTGTCCTGCATCAGCACACAACCTAAACCCTGGTATGAAGCGTCATAATATACCTTAAACGTCTTGGTCGTGTATGGAATTGCTAACACTAGTGCGATTGTCAACCTTCTCTTCATATCCTTGAAGCAGGCTTCACACTCATCTGTCAAAGAGAAATGCTAATCCTTTCTAGTGTGTTGTGTCAATGGCTGAACCATCTTGGAGAATCCTTCCACAAACCTCCGATATTAGCCAGCTAAACCCATGAAACTTCTCACCTTTGTAATTGTTTATGGCCTCTCCCACTTCACCATAGTCTCAATCTTTGTTGGGTCTACTATTATTCCTTGGGCTAAGATTACGTGACCCAAGAATTGCACTTCATCCAACCAACTAGCACTATTGTTCTTCCCGACTCTTTGAATAAATTAGTATGTCGTCAATGAACAATACAACAAACTGATCCAGGTACTGCCGAAAGATCTTGTTCATGTAGTCCATGAATATGGAAAGAGCATTTTTCACTCCAAATGGCATCACCACATATTCGTAGTATCCATATCGTGACTTGAAGGCTGTCTTCTGCAATCCTCTAGCTTAACTAAGATATGATGATATCCAGACCTCAAGTCAATCTTAGAGAACATCGTTGCTCCTCTCAGTTGATCTAACAAGTCGTCAATCCTTAGTAGTGGGTACTTATTTTTGATAGTCAGCTTGTTTAACCGAGGATAGTCGAAACATAGCCTTGAACTGTCATCCTTCTTTTTCACCAATAGCACAGGTGCTCCCCATAATGATGCACTCGGTCAGATGAACTTCTTTTCCAGTAGGTCCTCAATCTGCTTCTTTAGTTCAACTAGTTCTACCAGTGCCATCCTATACGGTGCCATCCTATCTGGGAAAACATATGCATACTCATCCACCATCGCTATGCTTTTGATATTCTCAGTTGAGCTCTTCTTCTCTCCTTGAGACACTATCATGAAACAAGTAGCTCCAACTTCTATCTCCTTCAGTGCCTGGTTAATTGATATCACCTCCAGTCCTTCTATATATGAGAACACAACTATGCGGCGTCCGTAATCAATAACAATGTGGTTGTTGGACAGTCAGTCCATCCCCAGAATCACATCCAGACCCTCCATTGGCGAGCATATGAGATTCACCTTGAACCAGCGACCTGCTACTTCCATAGGGCATCCCACAAAAACTGAGTTGGTGGATACCTACCCAGATGCTGGCGTCGCGACTATTAACTCGCACCCCAGCTCTCGAATCATAAGTCCGAGCCTCCACACACATTCATTGGATACAAATGAATGGGTAGCTCTTGAGTCAAACAATACCACCACAGTGTTATTAAAAAGCAAGCAATTGTTCTGCACCAGGTTACTTGCCTGAGTCGCCTCGGTGCTAGTCAATGCAAACACACGCCCCAGTGCTCTAGGTCGCTCTCCTACTCGCTTCTTTGCTGAAGCGCCACCAGCTGGTTTCTTATTGGGAAACTATCGAGCAAAGTGTCCAGTCTGATCACACTCATAGCACTTGCCAGTGCTAGTACCACCTCTAGAATTGCTAGAGGGTTTTGGGCAATCCCTCCTCAGATGTTCCCCACCACAGTTATAACACTACAATATTCTAGCCTAAGACTATGATTTGTTATATGGTTTCTTCTGCTGTCTGGAGTCTGTAGTGCCCTTCTACGATCGTGCCACTATGTTGGCCCTATCTCTAGCTACTCAACTGCCATGGCCTACTCCACCAAGACTGGAAACTACCTGATCTAGAGTGGTACTAAGAATCAGCGCAACTCATGTTTTAGCCCACCCTCATATTTCCTACATCTCCACTCCTCTGTGATAGTGGGCAAATAAAATCTTGCCAAATACTCAAACCTGTCTATGTATGCCTGCACAATCAGGTTCCCCTGCTGGAACGTGAGGAATTTTGCTTCCCTCTTGTGTTTGGCGTTGTCAGGGAAGTATTTCTCCAGGAACCTCGTCCTGAAGGTAGTCCATGTCACTTGCTTTTTGCGGGTTTGCATCAGCTGTTGCATCCCCTGCCACCAATACTCAACATCTGCCACTAGCAGGAAGGTGACGAAAGACAACTTCTGTGCATCAATGCACTCTATAACTCGACAAATTTTCTCGCACTCCCCCAGCCATGCATCTGCTTCGTCAGGAGTGGCCTTGCAAGAAAATTTGGTTGGCCTGTGTCTCATGAAGTTCTCCATGGTCACAGGACGAATAGGTGCAACCACGGCTCAGGGTTGCGCTGCAATTAGCTGCATCGCGTCTACCATCCGATGAATAGCATGAGCGATATCATCAACCCCAACATTTTTCTCCTCTTATTAGCCATCGCTTACGCACGACACATTCTCAATTGTTCACACCAAACAGCTCCAGTTAAGACTCATACAACCAAAACTTAGCAGTCAATAATAACAGAATAGTCTCGCAAGCGAAACACGATAAGCTCACTCCCCATAGTTCCCAAAAATCATTTTGGAAAACAAAGTTCTGATACCAAATGTAACATCCCGACCGGATAATATAAGTTTTTAATAAAATAAAATAGAGATCATAAACAAATTGTATTAATTGAAATATCATTTCCCAAACGTTTATATAAGCCATAAAATTCATAAGATAATAAAACTATGAATATAATTTCCCCAGCTAGCCCACGCTCTGACTCTACGCCTCACCAGATCCACCTGCAACATCATCTGCTCCCGTGTACCGCGTACACGATCATCGCCAAACACAAGCAGATAGGGTGAGCTAACAATTAAACAAACATACATATAGTATATATATATATATATATATATATATATATATATATATATATATATATATATATATAAAACACACCAAAGGAATCCCATCCTTTGATTCCATATCACATGGCCACCATCATGTCATCCATGGTCTACGTCTTTAGATGAATATCTCAAGATGTCTTGCTGCCACACTTACAAGCCACAACTTGTAGATCACATGCTAGAAACCAGCTACAGACCATACTATGTAACAAAGAAAGATAGATTCATATTCCCATACATATAAATTATATAGGAACAAGAAAATTCTTCGATTCCTTTTTGAAAAAAAAGTAAAAATCCATTTTT
>Ga0214544_1007438_pt1 | contig 19220 bp, 8 predicted proteins | sample CNSS3metaG_FD_160074 | JGI IMG/M metagenome (GOLD analysis project Ga0214544, IMG submission 160074) | Root nodule microbial communities from cowpea collected in UCLA plant growth center, Los Angeles, California, USA - CNSS3 | ecosystem: Host-associated > Plants > Roots > Nodule | place: USA... | reverse complement strand
ACCAACCCTTTCAATACAATCTCATGCAAAACTCATGTCAACCCTTTATACATAATTCACAACTTGCATTTCTCTATCATACTCACACATACCAAGCCTTTAACACAGATACTCAAAACCAAGCCAACATTATCCATACAAAACCAAGAAGAACCTCCCACATTACACTGTCTCGCCCAGCACCTCGCTTAGGCTGGAGGGTCTCGCTCAGGCGAGACGTGCTCGCTCAGGCGAGCCTCCCCCTCGCCTAGGCGAGAGCACAAAAGCAGGAGCATGAGCAACGCGGGATCTCGCCTGGGCGAGTTGCCTGCTCGCTCAAAAGTTGAGCGAGTCGCCTGGGCGACTTTTCGTGCAGAGGCCCTAGGCTAGCTCCCTGTTTCATCTCGCCTAGGCGAGATTGACTCGCTTGGGCGAGATTAGCAGGTCTCGCCACTGTTTCCCACTGCCACAACCATGTTTTCCGACCAAACAACACATGCAAAGTACTTTCACACATCCAATCGACAGATCCAGCCATACAATCAACAAATAACGCATAACAGTTCCAAAAAGACTCGAAACTAGAACCCTAACTTCCCGTACCTGGAAAAAGGCTAACAGTTGGGTTTTTGGGTACGAACAAGGACCACAGCAGCTCCTAAGCCCGATTCGCAACTGGAACAGTGGATGAAACGAGATTATAAAAGAGTCTCCACTATTACTGTGAAAGCTATACGAAACAGAGGCGGTAAGGGTTAAAGGTACTTACGTGAGCAGAACAATGGCCAAGCCAAGCGTGAATCTGAAGAACGTCGGAACCCTAGCAGAAGTGAAAGGCGGCTGCGGCTCTAAGACAAGGACAACAATTTTTCTGAAATGGTAAGGAATACTAGGTTTAGGGCAGACCTAAAGACTATATATGTTGGGCCGGCCTTAGGCCCACTTATAAGGGCAGCCCACTAACTTTAGGGCAGAAAAGCTAAAAGATTTTTAATGGGCCTTACATTAGGAAGTATTTTTTAGAATGTTAACCTATCCACCATTTTTTGAAGAAATATTGTACTTAAAATTTTAATTTCGAAATTCGTTTTAAAAAACAAGTGACATCAATTGCCATTATAAAACAACATCTTTCCGTTTTGTTTGGAATAATTCATTTTAATGACATGGCAAACAATCATAATATTTAGTTGCTCTTTTACTTTCCAATCTACAATGGTTTGAAATATTTATCATTTACGTGATTAAAATGTTAGATACATCACAAAATTTAGACATGTCAACACGGGTCGGCTTACCACGAGCCGGGTTCAAAATGAATGAACCCAACCCGATTCACTTTCTGGTGAGTCAGAAATTTTGTAATCCGGCTCAACCCACCACGGGTGGGTGGGTTAAGTGGGTTGGCTCACCAACCCACCAAAAAAAATTATTTTTTTTTTTTTAGTATTCAAATATTTAAATAAATTTTTAAGTAACCCATGAGATGACAATCATAATAAAATCAAGGACCAATGTTTTGATCATGCTCACCACCAATATATGAAGAATTATTTCCAAGAAAGTATCCATTAGTCTAAGAAAGCATGGCTAATATTACAAATTTTCTGTCATGTTATTCAACAAAATATAAATAAAAAAACTATACATTTTTTTTCATGTTAATTTAGAAAAAATTGTTTATAAGACGATTACTTGAGTAATTTACTATAAAGATTATAGTTAAAGATTAAAGTATCAACATATATATAACTTGACAATCAAATTAATTAAACATTCAAACTATTCAAATATAATTAAGCAACATTCTAGCATTTAAAAATATGAAATTGTGAACAAATATAATAGGACTAGTAAATAATTATTAAATTTTTTTAAAAAAAATTAAAAGAAAATTTAAAAAAAAAATAAAAAAGTTGTAAAAAAATGTTGGTGGGTTAAGTGGGTCAACCCACCTTCAACCCGACTCGAACCTGTTTAACCCGTGAGTTAAGTGAGCCGGGTTGAGTTCAACCCACTTTTGAAAAAGTTGAATTTTTCTCAACCCAATCTGGCTCGAACCCGTGGTGAGCCGAGTTGGCTCACGGGTTGAAACCCATTTTGACATCTCTAACAAAATTCATGTTCCTACAACTTCTAACTGAATTTTATTTTTTTTAAATACAATATTTCAACTATCAACAAATAAAAAAATGATATTTGAATCTTACAAATATTAACAAAAATAATTGTTACAAACTTTAACAAAAAACTTCTAGAGTTTTTACTTTCTATAACTCCAAAGTTTCTTTATGCACCCCTCATATTTTTAAAATAACAATTTTAACCCTCATGACTTCCAAATTTTTGAAACAAACAGATATGAGTATTTCAAAACGCCCTACATGAAATTTGTTTGGGAAAGAAGTTTTCAGAATAAGTTTTCAGTGATGATGTAATATAGTGGTGAATAGCATTTGAATTTTTTTCTCTTATTATAGGGGTGCAGTTAGTAATTGTGAAGTTCCAAAAACAAAATCTAGTTACATTCATAAAAACTAACCCCATTAATATTTTTTTGCGAAACCTTCAAAATATTAACCGATAAATATTTATAGAAAATTAATCCTAAAATGTTATTTGTGAAATAATTCATATCATTATTGATTAAAAACAACTCTAAGTTTCTCGATAAAAAATTCTAGCTATAAAAAATTCTAAGTAATATGGGTTGAAAAATAATCTTAATTTACGTTAGGATCAACATTGATTTAAAATCGATATACTTCACATCGTCATTATATTCAACGCGACACTGAAATTATATATGAGGTTTCTTTTTCCCTTCAAATCCTTTATTTATTACTCATCCAGACATTTGATTTTGGTCCTGTCTTGTGGTCCTGTAACCTACAAGCTATTGTTCCACTTTTTATTTATTTAATTTTTTTTAAAGTGAAAAAGTTTGTATTAGAAAATGACTGTATTAATTTTAGGTTTAAATATGTTTTTATTGTCTTAATTTTTAGTGAATATTAAAATTAGTATATTTCGAAACTTTGGATCAATTTAGTTTTTCATTTTTCGAAATACATGAATATAGTTATTTTAATCAAATTTTGTTAAATTTATTTGAAATTTCAAGCGCGTTTCATAATAGTATTTGACTTAACATTAGAACAAAAATGTGTCAAACAATATAAACAACTCAAATACAAACCTGAGATGCGTACGAAACATCAAATAAACCTTATAAAGTTTGATTAAAAGAACTAAATTCACGTATTGCTAAAAAATAAAGGACTAAATTGGTCTAAAGTTTTAAAATAAACTAATTCCAAAATTTACTAAAAATTAAGGAAACAACAACGTATTTAACTCTTAATTTTATAACCTCATCGCATCATAATTTAAAGGTAACACGTTTTTGAAAATTTAACACATCATAAGTAATAATTTCATTTTTATATTTAAATTAACGATTTTCTTTGATTAACTTTAATAGTTATTAAATAAAATTAATCTGACTGTTAAATTAATATCAACATCGTTTAAAAATGATACGTAAGTTAATTAACAGAAAGATTAAATTAATTCTGTTTAAAAAATACTAAGACTAAAAATATACATGTGAATTAAAAATATAACCAAATTATATTATATAAATGAAATTTTATTAAATTAATTTTTTTAAAGTTGAATTAAAACTTAAATTTTATTATTTTAATATAATATGGTGATAGGAAAGAAAATAGAGTTGGTAGGTGGTTCCCTGGTAGTAGGGTCAGGAGTTGAGTGGTGCAGAGTGAAAAATTGTTGTAGTTCTCATTTGCCTAACAAATGATTGAGGAATAAGAGTACACTACAAAAGCACAAGACAAGCTTGTCACTGCTTTTGGAGGGCCATCTTATTACAGGATTTCACTTACAAAATCACCAATTTATTTAGAGGGTATAATTAATAATTTTAATCATTCATTAAAAAAGCAATTGATACTTTACGTTGAACATTTGTTTAAGTTACAATTTTGTCTCGAGAATTTGATCGGACTTAATTGAGACGTGGACTTATGAAATTTTAACAATATGAAATATTAAAAATCATATGATTAGAGAATGAAATATTATGAATATTGAAAATTTGTAAAGATTCTGAAAATATGAGAATATGTTATAAGAGAAACTTGTTATTTTATTTTATTCGTATATTTTCTTTATATATAACAAAATATAAAATCAAATAAAGATATGATTTTTTTCTAAAATAAAATCATTAAATTGTTGATTCGAAAAATTTCTATTTTCAAATGTGAATTTAGACGAAATATAAAGTGGATTTAAGGAATTGTTTATCATAATAATTTTTGTAATGTCTATAATTACTTGTTTTAGTTTCTAAACTGAATTACTTACTTTAACAAATTTAGACCTTAACTTTTCAAACTTTCCATATCCTTATTTGAGTTCAACTAAGAGCCTTCTAGATTGATTGATCAGTGTCCTTAACTAACATGAAGACAGGGTGAGACATCCTTATCATAGTATTAACAACTTAAGTATAAATAGCATATTATATACACTTTATGAGCCAAAAACATGGTTTCAAAAATTGGTATTTAATATGTTAAATGTAGTTAACATACATGGTTCTTTGCATACCTCTTTCATTTTATTCCTTTATTATATATCTCAATATATGGTATTAAAATCATTCAAAATATATTTTATTTAAGTTTTTTTTTTTTAAATTATGATACTATTGTTATTAAGTTATTATTAGATTATTTATAAATATTTAATTTCAGATTTAAGATATTTATTCTTCAACGTGAAAGGTATATTATATATCTAACATTAATTAAAAATAATATTATATTATAATATATGTAAATAGATATAGTTATTATTTTTAAAATTAATTTCATAAAATTGAAAGTTAGACATAAACTCACATTTAAAAAAGTTAAATAAATGTTAAATATAACTGATTATCAACATTAACTCATTTTGTTTTAACTCTTTTGTATTTGTGTATATATAGTTTAGCCAAATCCCCATTTTAACCTTTTCCGTGTCTTATTAGCACCTTTCATAAGACACCTCTTCCACCACATTTTGTTTTATGTGGTGAAATCGATGTATGAGTGAATAAATATGAAATGGGGTACACACATAAATAGAGCTCACAATATTTATGAGCCATTTGGAACAAAGTGAAGTTGGTGTTAGTGTTCTTCACAATTTATTTGATCAACTTTAATATATAAAAAGTATCTTCATACTAATATTTCATTTATTAAATAAAAGTATAAAATACGATATATTCTGATCTAGATTTTTTTTGGAATATTAAAAAGATAAAAATACTGGAAGAAAATAAGACTTTATATTGGAAGTTTCACGTCAATTAAAGATAACGCCAATTCATAATATATAAATGAGGTGTAAATTTCATCTTACAAGTCAGTTTTGTGGGCTTGAATTAAGTTTAAAGTCACTTCTAACATAGTATCAGAACTAGGTTAGAGTTATCCTAACGAACTTTTTTGAATATTTTATTCCATCCATGTGAGATGCAAATCTTATCTTACAAATCGATTTTATGGAATTAAGTTAGAGTTAAAGTCCTTTCATAAATAATGAAAAAAAAAATACCAGAAGAAAATAAATGTGGAGTGAGATAGGATCCTTGTGAACGGCCTTGAAAAATCTATTATCCTCTCAATTACAAGATAAGGGAAGGGACATTTGGTCCCCACAAAGGGACTCAACTAAATTCAAGCCATTAATGTTCATCATGTCACACCAAACTCTTCAAATGCTAACACCAGAAGCTTCATTCTGCAACTTCGAGTTTCACACCTTCAATTTTTTTTATACCCTTTGTGGTAATTTTCAGTTTTGTTAGGGTTGTCTTGTCCTAAGAAAAATGTTTGTTGTTTAAGAATTTCGAACACAAAAAGGGTATGTAGTTGCCAAATTTCTGTCATACACCAGAACTTTAATAACGTTTATTATGAACTGTCATGATTGATTGGAACTAGCTGTTAGAGGAGTGTATTCTGACAACACTTTTTTTTTTTTTGTAAAGGTCAAATGAATGTTAAAATTGTTTGTTCAATTCTAAAGGTCAACTAAATAAACTGAACAACTACTATTTTAATTGAATATTTAGATCTTATTTATACATCGTTCTTAAATAAATAAGCAAACTACTTCTTCACTCTAACTGTTCTCTGTTTATTATAACATTCATTACAAGTAGGTAACCGTTACTTATCATTTTGTTTTAACCAAGTTATGAGAGTTTCATTAAATGGACCTTTTCTTAAAGTAAATCATTAAAGGGGAAAATATAATTCTATCTGTCATTAGCACCGACAACCAAATAATCCCCAAATATTTAAGAATCTGTGCCCTTAATTTATAGCCACAAAAAAGGCAAAATCACTACACAAGAAGTTTCCATACATAGATCTTTGAAACTTCAAAAGTTATACCATAATAAAGTTGGTGGTTTGATCAATAACAAAAAAGGGATCAATTCAACCGAATCTCTTGTCTTAGAGGTTACCAAAACTGTTCTGAAACATACTATGTAATGTTAAAATGATGTTTGGTCATTGGAAACTATATCCTTTACAAAATATTAGTTTTTTTTTTTCTCATTTTAGATTGGTATATTCTTATCGAGTGTCATTTTTGTTGATATTGTCGATGTCTGGGTGAGATTACATTATGTTTCGGTATGCTTTATTAAGGAGTCAAGGTCAAACATAGTTTAAATATTTATCTCTTTTCACTCTCCGAAACACTTTTTAAAGATAAAACTATGACAGATCTTCATACACCAAAACAAACAATACTTTAGTTGTGACAGAACTTCATACTTCAAAGCGAACGATACCTTAAGAATATGATTATTATTATTAATGATGTTGGTGGAACACATTATTTGAACTTAAATTACATAAATGATTGATATTATTTTCAATTTAAAATTTTATAGTAATAAATTTATGAGTTATCTTTCTTAAGTTAATTTATTTCATTTTTATTAAATACACGATTAAGCTCACACTTTAATTCTCTATAAAATATATCATTAACTTTACTGAATTTATGAATCCAACTCAATATTTTTAGAAACAAAAGATGAATCATATTCACAGTGACTTTGATGTCACTCAACTAAAGACATGCAGCGTGTTTCATCAAAGAAATAAAAGTAAAGTTGGTAGCCTGCAACATCAAACTACTGTTATCTTTCCATTATGCTGTGCATGAGAGAGAAAAAGAGTGAGTGAGTTACATGTTGGCCAATAAATCATAGTTACAAAAATATTTTAATCAATTTATTTTACCAGAAGTACAATGCAAAATTCACCAAATCATAGTTTTTTTAAGGTAGAAATCTATGAACATCTCACGTGCAGATGGATGAAAAGATGAGAATTCTGTTAGACAGTGAGACCAAAGGACACACATTCTTCTCTATCAAAGGAAACGCTCTAATCACCAGAGACTTACACGCTGAACGTGTTCCTCATCGTGAAAAGTTGTTGCTTTTATATAAATATTTGTTTTTTCAAACGATATTATCTATTTTGGTTTTACTTTCACCATTAATGGCTGCCACATGGTACATGTCACGTAATTTGTTTTTTTTTTTTTTGCATCAACATACATTATTATCCCAACAAAGAGTGTGCAGAAAACAGGTTCATTTATTCAATATCATAATTTGCTTCCATTTCCTATAATAATTACTCAGCAGCACCGTTTCATGAGAAAGTAGCAACAAAGTTGCTTGTGGCTGTGGTTTCATCTTTGCATCTGATACAAGATGGTGAAGAGAGTGAGGTCTGATTCGGGACCATTGTCTCTGCAAAAGCACAACCATGTTTGTGTCAAGTTAGGACTCTCAATTTTCTTGGTGGGTCTCGCTGTTCGTCTTCTCTTGTGGGATTCATTCAGTTTCTTATCAGTGGTGGAGTCACCTTCTGTGGAAGATGCAAAAGCAGAGTCCCCTGTTTTACCTTCCTCTGATCTTCATGCTTCTGATTCTGATGACTTTCCGGAAATTCATCGGAATCAGACTCAAATCTCAAAGGATGGTAAGAGAATTTTACTTGTTTTGTGATGATTGAATTGTTTTCTTTATGTGGCAAGCATGAAAGACTTGCTCGAGTTTCAAACCTGAAAATTTTGTCTATGGAAAAAATCATATTTAAGGAATAAGCACCACCCATTTCTGCTTATTTCTTCTCATTTCAGTTTGACTGTTTAGATCTTTTATGAACAATTTTCTGCAATATCAAAGATTAGGACAAAATGCAACTGTAATGGTAACAACAATTTAAAATCTTGATTCTTGGTTAATTTCCTACGATTGGACCAAGGATGGGGATTTAAGTTAAATGAGAAGTTCTAACACCAAATCTTATACAGCAACAAGTTCTTCTTTTTCTAAAGTAAGCACAGTCTTAGAGCAAATTGAGTAATGTGAAGTGCTTATGTTGATAGCTTGTAATGGGAATGGTAATGGGCATTGTAAATGTGTACCTGCAGAAAAATGTGATCTTTTTGTGGGAGAATGGGTGCAAGACAAATCTGGGCCAGTGTACACCAATGAGAGTTGCCGTGTGATTGAGCCTCATCAAAATTGTATGAAGAATGGACGTCCTGATTCAGGGTACCTGTACTGGAGGTGGAGTCCAAGAGACTGTGAATTGCCTAAGTTCAATCCCAAGAAGTTTCTTAAGTTCATGAGAAACAAGTCATTGGCTTTCATTGGTGATTCAATCTCTCGTAATCATGTTCAATCCCTACTTTGCATTCTCTCAAAGGTATTGTGGATGTTAATATCAGTTAACTAGTTTGCAAATTTGATATCATTAGCCTTTTTGCTTGAAAGATTTTTCCACCTTGAATCTTGATTAGTGTTCAGTATGTATACATTATTTGTGCTTTTGTTCACTTTCTCTTGCTTGCCAAATTTGAAGACATTTGGGTCCATTTGCTAGGAAAGAAAGAGATTGGTGGGAAATGATGTGAATGGGAATAGGAAAAATAATGAAAGAAAGTTAAAAACAGAATGGTTTAAAAAAAATATCAAAGAAGCAAAACAGAAATAATTAAAGGACCACACTTTTTTTTTCTCTTTTCATTTGTTATTTCTCACCTCTTGCTTTTTTTCTTTGTTCATAGATAGTAAAGGCCAAGATTCCAACAATTAAAAATGAAGCAATGTGATTGTTTTTTATATTAACCGAGGAGTTATGTAGTTGCACCTTCATTGTTAATTAAATGTCTTTCATTAGTAATCATGGTCATAATCAGGCAATACTTTAAAATGAAGCCATGTGATTCCTTGATTTTAAGTAGTAGTTCTGTAGTATAGTGTCTTTGTCCATCGATCATAAATCATGGTCAACATCAATCTACTATTAGTTGTTTTGACTTTATGTTACAAGCACTAAAGTTCAACAGCTTGCACTGCATGTCATTTTATACATAATCCTTTTCATTGTGAAAACAATCTGTCCATTCCTTTTTGTGGATGACAACTGTTGCTAATATTATACGATTGGTCCAAAGCCTTCACGATTTAAGCAGTATTTAGTGTCTTTTCCAAAGCAGCTTTGCCTACCAAACATTCAAGAATAGTTTTTGAATAATTAGAGTGAAAATGTTGAGATTTTACTTTCCATGATTGTAACACTTACTGCGTATAGTAGGTAGAAAAGGTTGTATCCATCACTGAACTACCTTATTGCATTGGATATTTCTCAGTTTGTGTTTGGCAGAACTCATAACAGCCCTTGTTCTTAGTTTTGTGGCAGAAAAACTTTTCTTCTTCTTCTTCTAATGTTTAGGGGAAGGGATTTCGTTGATCTGCATACTTTGTCTAACTGAATTTTACTATTTCAATTGCATTTTTCACGCTTTGGTATGTATTCATTACTGCCATTGACTTTGTGCCTACAAATTACTAAGCTGTCTATTTGTGGCATCGTGTAGTGTCTGCTTATTTGGTCCTACAAATTGGGTTATTAGATCAAATTGTGGTTATTTTATTCTGCAGGTGGAACCTGCTGTTGAAATCTACCATGACAAGGAATATAGATCAAAGATATGGAAATTTCGCTCTCATAACTTCACACTCTCAGTAATCTGGACCCCTTTCCTTGTTAAAGCAGCTATATTTGAGGATATGAATGGAGTTACCTCATCAGAGATACAACTTTATGTCGACACTCTAGATAAGTGGACCAAGCAATATAAGAACTTTGACTATGTTGTCATTGGTGGTGGGAAATGGTTTCTCAAGACTGCAATATACCATGAAAACAACACAGTAACCGGCTGCCATTACTGCCCTGGAAAGAACTTAACAGAGCTAGGATTTGACTATGCTTACCGCAAAGTACTACAAGAAGTTTTTAAGTTCTTCACAAACTCTAATCACAAGGCCACTGTTCTCTTCAGAACCACCACACCTGACCACTTTGAGAATGGGGAGTGGTTTAGTGGAGGGTACTGCAATAGAACTGTACCCTTCAAAGAGGGTCAGATTCATATGATAGATGTGGATTCCATCATGAGAGGTATTGAACTCGAAGAGTTTGAGAAGGCTGCTTCTCTAGGATCTCAAAGGGTGAACTTGCAACTTTTGGATACAACACTCCTTTCATTGCTCAGACCAGATGGACATCCTGGACCTTATAGGAAGTTCCAGCCATTTGCAGAAGACAAGAATGCTAAAGTTCAGAATGATTGTCTACATTGGTGTTTGCCAGGACCAATTGACTCATGGAATGACATAATAATGCAAATGCTAATCAATGCCTAATGAACAACGTGCTATCACCGGATCATTGAGGTTTGAAGCTGGTTACAAATATGATCATTTTAAATTCAGGATTCTTTGTTGCATGGTAGTTTCTTAATACCATTAGTAGTCTGCAAAAAAGGAAGTTTTATACACAAAGGCATTAGGTTGAACTCCGCTCTGTACATGGGACTGTATAGCTTAATAAAAGCTAGCAAGACACAAATGTAAACCGTAGCACTCAATATAAACTCATCTTATGTCCTTTTCATATAATTTTTGTGAGGAATATATACCTATTTTCTTCCATACTTAGATGTAGAAATTAAGTCTCAGGATTGAGTAGTGCTGAAGCAGCTGTGCTTAGTAAGCTGCAGAGACCAGTCCAAATTTCAAATTCATGTATTAAGCTTTTTAAAGCCCTTGATACGTTTCATGTGTACATAAAACATGTGTGAAATGACATTTTTGTTTAAGGCATCAATAAATCATACATGCTTGTTGCCTCCCCATATTGAAACCTGAAATTTCAACCTGTAATTCTACTACTATACTTTGATGAATAACAACCAAATTTTGAAATAAAACATTAGCTAGACCAGTGCCAGATTACTGTCATTCTATGATGTCCAGATACTATGTGTATAGGGATATGATTAGAATAGGTTTAAATACAACAACACAATTATTTTACCAATATATAGGGACAGTGTGGATGTAAGATATGTGTAAATATGTATAAGAAATTATAAAACAACATAAAAATACAATAACAATACTACAAATCCAAATAAAGAGCATATCTTTCAGACATAATATAATACTTTAAACAAAATAATTATAAAACATTTTTATTGTCTGCAAATAAAAATAGTACCAATGCCATTTTTTCTTGAAATTATCCAATTAGAAGACAATTTCAATATAATGTTCCTTAAAGAACAACGTTTCCATGTTTTATATTATATATGTTTTTATTCTCATATGTAGATATATTAGATTGTCAAAACAGATTTTAAAGGCTTAAATATTTCACCAAGGCATATAGATGAGCATACAAGGCAATCAGTTTCGGATTCGTATTTAATAAGGATAAGGAAGTAAAAGAAAATATCATCCTGCACATCTGCTACCCTAAATGACCAATATCCAAAACTGTGGAATATAACACCAATCTTACACTAAATTTTATAATCTATATCTATGGGGTATATCAGTCGGTCAATATAAGCAGTACGCAGAGAAAGGAGTGACTTTTGCCACAATAATTTTGCCATAATAATCCAAAAATGCAAGCGATAACAGTAAATTGATAGAGATAAAGAAAGAAATGGAAGATTAGAAACCACATTAAACATTTGCAGTTGACATTATACTGAAGAGATAAGTACGGATCTCTGAAAAATGAACCAGTTTTCCCGAACTTTGGAAGCTTAGTTCTAAAATAAGGGTCCAAGCTTCAGAGTCCAAACTTCATTGGCAATCTCAGTCTTATTAACTAGACAGCATGTCTTGCAAAACAGTATACAGAGCTCATAAATCAGGGTTTAGCTGACATCAAAACATAAACTTCCGTTATCTCTTTCCTCCTACTTGGTAGCAGGTTGATTTTCATACTTTCTCACATCGGGTTTGAGGAACGGATCCTGTAAAGTACAATAAAGATAAATTACAATCACCTAAATATATTTCAATCTTTAAAACAACAAGCAGAAAAATGCAACAGAAGAAGGTCTCAGATATATAACTCAACATTCACACATAGGAGAAACAAACCATTGAGAAAGTAGTTCTTTTAAATGATATTTGCTTTGATAGAAGTCAAAAGTCTAGGTTGATTGATGTAATCAATCTCACCCAGTAGGATACGATTTGGCTAGTACTATAAATTGGATGTCCCTTCTTCCGCCAACAAAGTGAAATAAGACATCTTTTTAGTGTAAAACTTATCTCTTCTTCATTTTAACTAGAAATAATGGATTTGAAAAACACTACTACACAATTTAGCCAGCAATTGACTCACATACACCAAAACAACACACTCACCAATCAGCACACATGCTACACCTAAGGAAGGAGCAGGAGTCCCTGAAGTTCGTACAATAAAAAACATCAAAAATGAAACCAAACCCAGTTCCCTTGTCTTCCTATGTTATGACACATAATAATCCATTTCAAAAAAATAAAGCTATATTCATTGAGACTTCGCCCAATTGATCACCTCACTACAAGCTCTAAATCAATCAATAAGAAACAGGGGACAACACACAAACCCCAATATCAAACTTTTTGTTTTAATTTTATTTGGAAGAATCCCTAATCTTCAGGATCAGGGGCAAACAAATTAACATCCATAATCCAATCGATGGAGGCAAATAAAATTAAAAAAAAAAAAAACTTTTTTCTTTTCCATTCAAAAATAAAAATTAATTAAATGAACATAGTTAATATCGAAGACTAGCGACTAGCGAGGTCACAGAAGCAAATCTCGACATTTTGCAAGAATTTCATTAAATTACTGGAAACCCAGTTCAAAAATCAGCACCCATATCCACAAAAATCAATCAAGGTCGATCCTTTGGACCGAATCTAGAAATGGCGAATTAAGTGCAGAGAGGGGGTGATGGGATTTGGATCGAGGAAGAAAGGAACTTACATTCTTGACGAATATGACGTTTGCGGCGGCAATGGCGACAACTACGCCGCCAAGGATGGTGACCGGACCGGTAAGGAGACTCCACTTCCGATAAATCATCTTCTTCCTCAAATTCTCTCTTTCAGATTCCTCTTGTCACGAATGAAAGAAAATCGGTAAAATAAACCCTGCCTATGTCCCCCAAAATATAAGACCGTGCTTTTTATTAGTTCCTTGAATTTCTACCACGACTTTAACGAGTTAGTTAAACTAAATAAAAAATAATATAGTTTATTTCTTTTATATTTGTCTTTCTTTTGAAAAATATAATTACCATCATTGAAATATAGTTTAGTTTCTGCATAAGTGAACAGATGATTTGATTTAATTTTATATAATTGTAATATAATTTCAATCCCTTAACTTTTATCTAAATTTGAATTTTGTTCTTATTTTAAACTTTAAATATTTTTATTTCTAAATTTTTTTAATGAATGATTTAATCTTCAGTGACCAAAAAACGTTAAAGGTTTGTTGGTGTGACAAATGATGATGTCATGTGGATACATGTGTCCACGTCTATATTTTTTAAACACATTGTAATGCTATTTACAACATCAATAAATCTTTAGTATTATCGGGTTAAAATGACTAAATATATTCATTAATAAAGTTTTGGATGGAACTAATTGAAAGTTTGAAACATAGACAAAATTCAGATTCGTAAAAATATTAAGGGACGAAAAATATAGTTAACCTAAAATGGTAAGGAATGATATTGTTTCCTAATGAATATTATATGTTTTATACTTGGTGTGATAGTTTGGAGTGCCATGTATTTAGTTTTTGTAAATTGAACTATTACATGGTTGAGTTTAATTTTTACAAAAAGTTTACATACACAAGACAAGAGAAGTTGACTCTTGTTGACCTATGGCACTTGACATACTAGGGAAGAGAGTTTTCTTCAAATATAGTCTTATTTCAACTAAAATCTCATTTGTACATTTCAGTTGTGGTTCAACACCAACTAGTGATGTCTCTATAGTTGTGATGGTTTTGTTTATATCGTAAGTATCGCTATGTAATATATTTGCATGTTCAAGTATTTGTTGGAAATTGTTCCTTACATATATATTTAATGTGAGTATGAAATAATCAAATAGTAACATGTTTGAACACGTTCGATGTTTCTTCCATTCATGATTCCAAAAGCTCGTGTTGTTCTCACGAAAACTTGGTCAATCTTAATTAAGTTCATTAACCATTCCACTAATATAATAAAATAAACACAAAATAATCATATTCTGAATATAATATCAAATAATATTATTAAGAAATAGAAAACTTACCAAAAAAAAATTTAGGTTTGTAGATGAGCACAAAGTTGGTTGACATCATAAACATTATGGGTAAAAAAGCTTGGTGGCCATCTTTGTGCAATTTCTAGTATTGGAATCCAACAATTGAACCATAAAAGAAGAGAGAAATGGTGAAGGTAGCTTTCAATTAATTTATTGTAAAATTTGATAGAAAATGATACTTTAATCATCTCAATTTATAGTATCAAAAGCTTTAGTGATTTTGCTTAATTCATACCAATCAATCCCCTTGGCTATTTTAACTTATAAAATAAAAGTCTCTTTTCCTAACATTCATAATTATTTATTAGTAATCCATAATCACATTAAATCAAATTCCTCTAAACTAACACACCAAGTCAGAATCATGTAATATTATTAGAATAATATCTCCCCTTTAAATTTTAAAAAATTAAATATATTTTTATTCCCTTAAATTTTTTTATAAAATTTTAAATATATTTTTGTGAACATTTTTATGAATGGATTTAGTCTCGAAACTATATGACATTAAATATTTGTTAATGTGACAAATTTCATTTATTAATAAAGTTTGTTGATAAAATAATTCAGAATTTTAACTAAAAACAAAATTCAATTTCACATTAAAGTTAAAAAGACTAAAAATATATTTACCTTAATTAATTTTTTTTATGACAAGACTAAATCTCATAACTTTTTGCTACCAATTTTGTTTTGTTGAATTAGGATTATAAGTGTATAAGGTTTGTTGGGATGTGTTTCGGGCCAAGTAAATAAGCTTGCATGACTTCTTCTATCCCATTCTTTTTCTTCAACCCTCGTTTTTTTCAATATTCATTTAGTTCTTGTGATTTATAATTCATATATGCTCCAGAAAGTCAATTGCTGTGCTACTCTCTCTGTTCGTGTACATCACCCTCTCTTTTGAACATTGTATTTGATAAAAAAATTATCTAAGATCAAAGTTTTTAAGAGTTTGATATTTGTTAGCTAATTGATAAGCACAATTTTTTCTAGTGGATTTGAACAATACAAGGTTGTCATTTATTTTTGAGTTATTTTTTGAACTGTGTAGTTTTGAGCTTTATTTAATACGAGACTAATAAAAACTTTCAACCAGACCATACCATAGTACTTTATGATATCAATTAAACATCGTACCAAAAGGGAAATAATAGGAGACAACTCCTAATCGTACCAAAACTAAAGCAGCACATCAAGACAAATCCCAATTTCTTTTCATTTTCATTTTCTTTTGTAATAATCAATTAATTATTTGCAATATGTCTAAATTTTAAAGAGAAGTACAGGGACTAATAATGGAGTATAATGCTTTTTAAGAATGATTCTTTTGTGTAGATTAGGGAAGTGTTAAGTCAAAATAGGAATAAAATACAATTTTTCATACTTGTTGAAATTGAGGACAAAACTAATATAAATAATATAAGGTATAATTAGTCGCATAGTATCCAGTTTGGTACTGAAGTTTCTAATTGGTACCCAGTTTAAAAAAAGTCTCAATTACGTACCCAAATTAGTTTAAGTGCACCAATTGAGTCCAAACCGTTAAATGTTCAGAAACGACGTTTAGAAAGTGGTGAGGTGGCAGTGCAGAAGGGATACGTGTCAAATAATAACACATGAGTGGTTGAAATTATAATTGTACAGTGACCACGTGGTATTTACATTTAAAGGAGATTTGCTCCCATTTTTCGTTGTCTTCTTCCTCCCGTATCTTCTGCCCTAATCCAGTGTTTTCTTCATCAATATCTGCACAGTAAGTGGTGCCCTAATTTCGTTTGTTCTTCCACTCATTTTCCAATTCCGCAATGTCTCGTAAAGAAGGTTGTTCGTGTTCTCCGTGGGGTTCCCAACAGCAGAGCGTCTCCTCCCCTGGTGGTTGGAATAGGGGTGGCGGAAGTTGTCGATCCACATCTGGCAGCAGAGGGAGATGTCGTCGTCTCTGGAGAGAGTGGAGGAGGAGAAACTGCGAGAGGAGGAGTGGGGAGGGTGTAGGATAGGAAATACTGGAATTGGCCGCAGGGGATTGGTGGGATTGGGGAGGAGTAGGTGGCGGAGGCGGCCGGAGAAGAGGGGCAGGCAGCGACGCATTTGGAATTTGTGTTGTCAGAGCATTGACTGGGAATGGAGTGAGTGAGGGAAGCAAAACCCACCAAAAACCCTTCTGCTATTCCACCACCTTCACTCTCCTCTTCCTTCTTCCATCTTTCTGAACATATTAAAATCATTTTAGAAAAATACTAAAATTATAACACTTCGCGAACAATCGTGCACCACTTCGTGGTGCCCTAATTATTTTAGAAAAACACTTCAGTGTTCCAAATCTGCCTTCAATTTCTCCACCACCTCGCGAATAATCGTGCACCACTTCGTCTCCCTGCCTCAACTTTCCCCAATTTCACGTCTTTATCACAACCTTCTGCCACTTCTTTTTAACTTCTCGCCCCTAATTTTTATTTTCGTTCTTTTCTTTTTTATTTTCGTTCTTTTCTTTTTTTATTTTTTCATTACAAAACATATTTAATATTCTTCCCCACATTTCCACGTCAGTAAAAATTAATCACCACGTGTTCCAAATTTAATTCAGAGACCAACTACTATCAGTGAACGTTAACTTTTCTAACAGCGTCAACTGAAATAGATTCAATTGGTGCACTTAAACTAATTTGGATACGTAATTGAGACTTTTTTTAAACCGGATACCACTTAGAAACTTCAGTACCAAATTGGGTACTATGCGACTAATTATACCATAATATAAATATCCTTTTTAATGTATTCAATCTATAACTGTAACATCACGAAAATGTTATTATAAATAGCATAATAACTCTCCTCTCACTCTCTCTCTCATTGATAATTACTTTTACTCCGAAAATGACCGAACAATTAAAGAAAAAATGGTTATCTTCGACTAATGAACCATCATATACTAAATTAACATCTATAATCTATAATTTATAATTATATATAAATAAACTTTAAAATGTGACTTTAATAAAATTACTTTAAAATGAAAAACCGTAGGAATGAGATTGAAAATTAGAAAAAACCGGAAACATTGCCACTTTTTTTAATAAAATTGTTCAGAAAAAAAGAAAGAAAGTAAACGGTTTTGACAATGCTTTATGCAACTTCTTTGTTGACCATCATTACCTTAACATTGATCTTTGAAAATGACGAAGCAGTTCAGGTAAAAAGAGAGTTATCTTTCATTGTGCAACTTTCATATCCTGAATTAACATGTGAAGAATCGTGTATGATAAAGAAAATAGAGATTTGGAATAGATCTTTCATTCCTAGTCATATTTCCCACAAAAAAAAGACAAAAGCATGTACCAAAGTAGCTAGTGTGTGTGACTTGGGTCAAATTGATTTTCTTTTTGATGTGGTCAAGGTTATCTTGTTGTTTTCGTAATTTTCATCACTTTTATTTGTGGATTGTCCCTGTGCCACGCCAATGCGAGAATAAAGATAATGTTTATTCACCATGTTCACAAATATGGAACTGTAGGATTTAGAGAAGCATGGTAGGTTGCTAATGGAGACAATCAACAGTTTTATGTCCAGACGCATATAAACTCCATTTATCCTAATGCATTTGTTTCCTTCTGAGGAATTCTGATTCCCTTTAGCCTTTTAGAGTTATGTAAGACGAGGGTTGTGACTTCATGAATGATGGTTGTGGTCTCACTAGGGAACTGTTTTTGAAAGGGAGATGGTCGGAAATTTAAGTGTGAGTTTAAGTCTCAAGTTAAGTAGAAATGAGAAAGTAAAACACTCTGTAATAATAAGATTCACAAACTCATTATCTTAAGATTTTGGGTTAAAAATGTAATTTCTTGTGTGATTGGATTCAGGTTTTATAGGTATTGTGTCTTCATTAATAGACCTAACCATGGTATGGTTGGTAATCAACAGTACAGAAAATGGATACTAGTGATTGAAAATGCTTCTGTAAGAGGGAAAATGTACCGACGTGAAGGCTTTCATCTAATAGGGCTTAATCTAGGAAGTACCTAAAACTCTGTCAATAACTATTAAAGCATCGGTTATAATTCTGTCTTTTCGTAGGTGAAATAGCTCATTGGTTACATTGTACGATTAAAATTGTTGTTCCATATGAGTTGTGAAAAATGCTGATCATAATTTTGAAAAGCAGAAGTGTGGAGGTATGTAACAGGTGTCAAGAAAGAAGGGAAATTAGTGTCAAATGTTGTTAGAAAGGGTGGACACGTGGTTGCTGATCCAGGTGAGAGGAAAATCAGGAAAGGCACTAGGCCAAGAAAAGAGAATATACGACTAAAGGATTACGTGGGAAAGACAGTCCAGGTGTTGCTCCCCTCTGCCTTGTCTCTCTGCTATTCTTTTCCTTTCCTGAAACCCTGATCATTCTTCTTTTACCCATTCTAATACTGGCTGTAATATC
>Ga0214544_1007430_pt1 | contig 19232 bp, 10 predicted proteins | sample CNSS3metaG_FD_160074 | JGI IMG/M metagenome (GOLD analysis project Ga0214544, IMG submission 160074) | Root nodule microbial communities from cowpea collected in UCLA plant growth center, Los Angeles, California, USA - CNSS3 | ecosystem: Host-associated > Plants > Roots > Nodule | place: USA... | reverse complement strand
TCGTTATAGAGAAAAAACTTCCACTAGTCCTCAATTGGTTGGAGCATCGTGCTGATAACGTGTTATGAAATAAAGCGAATAACATAGAGAATGACGACAGATAATAGAGAAGAGAAGAAACAAGAGAGAATAAAGAATGAGAGAATAGGGAGCAACTCATCTGTGTATTATTATTGATAGGAAGAGTCCTATTTATAGATACAATATGTAATCCATAAAGGAAACAAATCAACTTAGTCAATACAAATATTTACCATAAAGAGTAATGAATCATATCAGTAAATGTATCAAATCAATGGACAATCATTAATTCATAACAAAAATTAAATAGTAAAACAATAATTTGAGTTTAACTCTTACTTTAATTAAAAATTAGTCAAAGTGGGTCAGAATCTGTGGGTCAACTCGGCCCACCATGGGTTTGGGTCAGATTGGGTTAAAATTCTTTTACAAATTTCAATACGAGTTAATTTTTGACTTGGTCCACCAAGAACCCAACTCAACTGGGTTGAACCCATTATGAGCCAGGTTGGCTCACCAACCCACCCGCAGATAAAGAGTCACACAATTTTTTTGTATTTAGGTTCAGTTGTGCTATTTTATTTAGCCAACATATTGAGTTGGCAAATGCAAACTTAATATTTTTTGTTTGTATTTGGGGTTGAACATTATTTTAGATTGTATTTATAAGTTTATTTAGATTTTAATCACTATTATAATTTAGTTTTTTGGGACGGAAGAAAAATTTTTTTTTAATTAAGTGAATCAATCCGTTTAACTCACCAACCAACCCATGGTGGACTAGATCGGAATCATTTTTTTTACTTGCTAATAAATGAGCCAGATTGGATTGACTTACTAAATGACCAACCTGTGGTAGAGTGAGCCGAACAAGATTAAATAACCCTTTTTGACAACTTTAATCATAAAAATAAATAATATATAAGAAAAGAATACATAAATACACCACTTTTAAGATTTTGAGTTAAAAATAATATAAGTTTATATTTAATTTAACTCTCATTTCTCCTTCACAAGCAGTTAAATAATATTAAAATAATAATAGTAGTGTATCACTGTTTGGCTATCAAAGAAACCAATTACTAAAAAAAAAACTAAAAATTTCTCAAGGAAGAGACGACAAATATTTAAAGTATAATTATAACAACCATAATATAAGTAAAATATGTATCATTTCTCTAGAATAAATTAATCTCGACATTCCAACTACCCATTGAAAGAACAAGAAAGTAAAAAAGAGGAAAGTAAAAAGTAACATTTTATTATTATTACTAAACATAATATTTAAGATTAAAAGAACTACTCAAATATAGGTCACTTCGTTTGTTCAAATAAAGAATGGTAGCTGCTTGAAAATAATGCATTAATATTATTGGATTGTAAGTGCTCTAAATACAAAATTTGTAATCAATATTTAGACGCATAAGAAAAATCATAAATTAAATTATAACATTCTTTTATAAAATTTGATTTTTTTTATCAAATGTTAGTTATTAGTATTTTATTAGTGGAAGAAATTGAACCTATAACCTCTCCACCCTTCCTTCCAAACTCATCAAATCCACCTTATTATATTTCTCAAATATATTAGCGAAAAAAAATTAAACCGACAACCCGAAGAGGTCAAAACCTATTACCATGCAACAACAAATTAAGAATTTCATAAAAAATTAACCTGCCTGATAAAAAAAAAAGAAAAGAAAAAACACACACATAAACGGATAAAAACGAAAAAAATTAGAGGGTAGTAAAAAAAATCATAAAATTATGTTTGGTTTCGTCAAAATTAGCTTCTTATAAGCTTAATTTGATAAGCTTTATTGTTATTGACCGGTTAATATATAACGTTAAATTTAATAATATTCTATTGCTTTTAGTAACAATTGTTTTTTTTTATGATTTTCATCTTCGAGTAATTAATTAGTAAAAGTGTTTATTAAAATTTAAAAAAACTATAATGACTAAAGTCCAAAAAAAATATTAATTGTAAACAAATATTAATTCAATCCTTCTATTTTTTAAAAATAATAAGGATATGCAAGGCTGATATTTCATGATCAGATTAAAAAAATATTTCTAATTTTTAAATTCAAATTACTAATTAAAAAATGATAAAATGTTAAGGAAAGTAACTAAAATTTATACAGCAAAATAATATGTATTATAAGTGTTGTAGCTAACAAACAACAGATATAATGATCTCTAGTTAGAGCACTCAACACTTATAATGTTATGTATTTTTTTTATCCCCCTATTTATAATAAAATATTTTCTTAGGTTAATTTAGGTTTCCATACCGGATTTCTAACTTATTTTATCAATTATTATTTTAATATAATTATATTTTTTATGACTAAGATTTATAAATTGTTTTTTGGACAAACAAAATTGAACATAAGAAAAAAGACACACTGAAGATTTTAAATTTAATGCAGTTTTAATTCCTTACACTTATTTATGTTTTATTACTGTTGTATTTTTTTAATAATTTAATGAGTCAAAAGCTTCGTTTTGATGATTACCATAAATACATCCATGTATTTAAAATCTCTCCTACGAAAAGTTAAACAAATATGTCTTATTACGATGAACAACAAAAATAATTGAAAATCCAAATAAATATAAGTCATAAAAAAAAGTTAAAAACTATATAAAAAAATTTAATATCTTAAAATTTTAAATCGAAGGTATATATACCAGTCTCCTTCAAAAAAACCTATCAAATATAGTCCAACTAATTTGTTACGGTATTTATATTTTATTATTCTCAGTTGTTTAATAATAAATTGAAATTTTATTTATTACAAGTAGAAATCTTACCTATCCTAAATTTACGCATAAAAAGATAACAAGAACAGTAATTTGTAACAATTTATTTCCGTAACGCAGAACTGAAAGTTTAAAGTGTGGAAGCAAGTAGTTTTGAATATGTTTGTTGTTGCAGACAATAAGGTGATGGTGCATTGATGTGGGAGAAGATTGAGAGTACTAGAAAAGAAAGGGACTAAACTTCATCTACTCCAACATCTGTTCCACTTTCAACACTGCTCTCTAAGGACACAGCTTGCACCTCTTCAGTTACTGTAATCATCTAATCAACCAAGAACACTCAACCAATTTTCAAATTCAACAAACATTCAGATTCCAAGAAAATCAAGAAATAAAAAAATTGAAGAACAAGATCAAGATGGTTCAGATAAACTTCAATCCACCTTTACCTCAAGAAAAAAAAAAATCATCCAATAAAAATATCAAATACTTGATTGCTCATTAGTCATATAATGGTTGAATTTCTCTCTTAGGATATATAGGAATCATATTTCAACATTCTTTTTACGATCAATTATTTAAAAGGGTTAAATATGTTTTTTATCCTTCGAATTTTATTAAAAATTGGAATTAGTTTTTTTTGTAAATCTTAAACTAATTTAGTCTTTCATTTTTCGAAATATGTAGATTTAGTCCTTTGAACAATTATTTTTTTTTTTAAGTTTATTTGACGTTTTAAACGCGTTTCTCAATCAACATTGAAGTGAAAATGTGTCAAACGATGTGATTCTCTTCCCATTTTTTTTATTCTTATCTTGTTTGATTCAAGTGGTGAATTCTCACAATATTATCCTGTATTTGAGATGATATACTTATCATCATCTTCTTTAACTCTATATTTCAAATTTCTCTTTAAATCTCATTTGAGACTAGTTTGAGCAAAAAATATATTTAGTTATTGTACCTAGTAGTCAGATTGACCGTTACCCTAAAAAGTCACCAACTTAAGGTAACTACACTATAATAGCCAGATTAGTCGTTATCCTAAAAGGTTGTTAACTTCAACAAACTGTCAGGCCTAATGGAGTTATACACATACCATAACCAGGTACATGTCGACGTACAAGTCAATAAACACGAATCAACCGAAGTGTATAACGGAAAGGTCAGTCAACTAGGCAGATTCACTAAAAATAAAGATAGCACCTACACCAACCAGTCGTAGCAAGAGAATGCCGCCTACTCCGACTTGGGGAAAAGACAATTAAAGCCACTATGAAATAGTGATGGGCCTGAAGTTTGGGCCCTACTAAATCCATACCAAGCCTAATAAATATTGGGCTACTATAAGCATAATCAAGGCCCATGGTTTGAACGAAGGTAAAAACCATATTAATCCTTTATAAATAAGAGTGGACCCTAATAATTAATGGTATGCATCTCATTGGTGCATAATCTAATATTTGACTTTGAGAGCTTTTACTGACTTGATTGTCAGAGCCTTTTTCTACAGGTAACCCTCTATGTTCTATCAAACATCGAGTGACGAAGGCATAATGAACAAAACTGAGGAGTATTCATCCGAGAAGTTTGAAAATTGTGGTAAGATAAAGTTTAGGTCCCATAATGATTTAACATTATCCATGCAGGAACATTCCAAATTTTACTTTCATCTCCTTGTAACTTGAGTTTGCTGAATCTTTTTTAATCTTACAAGGTTCACACCGGTACTCAAATTATTAGTACAAGAGAATATTATTCATGAGATAGTACGATGAATTTAATCATATTGTTCTTATCAGAAATTTGAAGAGGAGCGGATGAGAGATTTCTAATTATTGAATCTTTGTTGTAAAGTCAGTGACAAATATTCAACAAATATTTTTGGAGTGTTAAAATTTTTATATAAATATATAAAAATTTGTTGGATGACAAATATATTAAAATTAAATAAATAATTTAAATTATATATTAATTTAAATAAATATAAAAATAAAATTGGGAGGCCAAGACTCCCTTCTATCACCACGATTTCATGATCAAATTGTAAGAGTGAATGAATAATATGATAATAATATAACTTTATCTCAGTAAAAGATTATTAAATGAATTATTCTGGTGATAGAATGATATATTAAACAAATTTACATCCATGAATATAAGAGTAATATCCTTTCAAATAATAACTCAAATATAGATGTTCTGATTCCGGCCCAATATGAATATAAGAGTAATATCTTTTCAAATAATAATTTAAATATAGATGTTTCGATTCCGACCCAAGTCCGTCCAGTAGTCATCTTTAGAACAACCATTGTGTTTCTGAGTTATTGTTCGTTTTGGAGATCTGTCACGGTTTTGTCCTTAAAAGGTGTCTCAAAGAGTAGAGGAAAAAATGAGTATTTAAACTACACTTGACATCGACTGTTAAGCGATACAAGACTTATTGGATATCAAGGGTTATTATAATTATAATAATAATTATTATAGTGTACCTTCTATTATTAAACTTCTGATATGATATTGAACCAATTTTAGATTTTAGGTCAGATAGTACATATTATATTATATTTGGTTTTAATTTTTGTGTTCTCAAACTCTATTTTAATTTAAAAATATAAATACTGAAATGAATATGATAAGCAATAAGATAAAAAAACACAAAAAATAATTACTTATTTATTCTTGATTATTACACGAGAGCTTTATCACTATAAAAAAAAAAAACTTTTTTAGAAGAAATAAAACAAGCAGAACTTTTATGTTCAGAAAAATTATAGTTTCCACTATTAGTTCTTATAACAAGTATAGGAAATTTGGGTAAAATAAAACATTCCTTATAAATTGGATATTCTAAATACTGGTTAATGTAAAATGAAAGCTTATTTCAACTGTTATTCTTCAACCATTAAAAACCTTATAAGCTAATCTACAGAAATAGATGAAGAAGTTAACATTTTTCTCTTATTCAAACACACAATAACAAGACATCATTGGACAATTGTTCTCCAAAGACCAGAGGTGGAAGAAAAGAAGAAGCAAAAAAGATCGATGCTAAGTTCATCGATCTCTCTCTTCTTCAATTCACAACCTTGCAATTAAGTCTCACTTCCCCATTTTCAGAGACCCCCACATTCCCAAGCTTCAACATTGAAGCCACAAACTCTCTGAAGAACAAGCCCTGATCTTTGGCGAATGCTTCAACAATCCACCTAGTTCTTTGATCCCCAACGAGAGATTGATCTGATGAGAACAAACCCTTTCCGACCAGCAACTGTCTGTAGTAATCATTGTCAAACACCGATGATGTTGTGTCCAGGAAGTGTCCAGCACTGGGGTTTGTGTTTTGTTTAGGACACTTCCTTTTGAGGTCTAGTGCAAACTGAGTGTTCAAACTAGGGTCAATGTCATGCAACAAACTGAAGTTATGAACTCTGGCTTGGAAAGAAGAACAGTGTGAAAATCCAAGAGTGTGGCCACCAGAGAGAGTCACCATATCTTTCACCCCTAAACCTCTCTTTGCAAAACTCTGAATCAGTTGATTCACATTTAAGGTTGGAGCAGGCAAGTTCACTGTTTCTGATGCCTTCGACACCCTTCCATCTTTTCTTCCTTTTAGCACATTCCAAGATGGCCCTCCAGACTAGGAAAATTTATGAACAATGATCATTAAACATATGAAAACTTATCGTCTTTCAGAATAATATTTGAATTATTTATATTATTTGACAGAATTTTTTTTCAAATATTAGTTGAGAAAGAAGTTTTGAAGAGAGAGTAATTCCAATTTTTACTTAAAATTAAAAAATCAAAAACATATTTAACTCTTATTTAAAAATCAGTATCTAATTGATGGGTCTATTATTTTAGAGAGATTATATAAATGTTACATCAATTCAACTCACATAAAATATTAACATCATTTTTAACTCAAAATTTCAATGTATTGGATTTATGAGTTTTTTTGTATAATGTTTAATTTTTTCTTTTTTTTATTCGATATGCAACTAGATTCAAACATGATAGTATATTAGTGCCTTTTATCTGGGCCAATTACACTCCGCATTAATATGTCTTGAAATATTGATCTTGTAGCAAGAATTTAGCAATTATAAAATAGTTTGAAGGATTAATGGAGTTTTTTACCAGTGCTACCACATCTCTAGCTGCAATGGCGATTATATCAGCACAGGAAACAGTGTGTGGACAAGCTTTCTCAAGCTTGGTCTTGGCTTCATCAATAACATAGAATGAATGAACAGAGAGATTAGGTGGACCATCTTTCTCAGCCAGGTTTTTCGGAGTTGAGTCCAGCAATATTGATGCATCACAACCCTATCATTCACACCAATATTTTTTTCTCAGTTCAAGTGTTCAAAGAGGAAGAGTTTTAGAGAACAAAATTCTTACTGAAATATATAAATTTCAGAAAGAAAAAAAAAAGAAGAAGCTATTTTCAAAAACAAGTAATAATTAAAAATGTCAAAAAAGGTATTTTACAAATATAATAATGTGTTACACACAGAATAAATACTCCATTTTAACATACACTAGCCTTAATCAAGAATAGACATGAAATGAGGTTAGTTTTTTGGCTTAAATATGTTAAATATGTTTTTGCTTCCTCAAGTTTCAAGTGAATTTTGAAATTAGTCATTCTTCGAAATTTTATACCAATTTAGTCTTTCTTACCAAAGTTTGTTAAGTTTAGTTGACATTTTAAATACATTTTATGATAATATTTGAGTTAACATTGAAACGAAAATGTGTCAAATAGTGTAAATAATTCAAATACTATCATGAAATATGTTTGAAATGAATAAATTTAATAAAATTTAGTTAAAATGACTAAATTCACGCATTTTTAAAGAGTAAGGACTAAATTAGTCAAAATTTTTAAAAATAGACTAATTCTAAATTTTACTGAAACTTGAGAGACTAAAATCATATTTAACCTTAATTTTTTCTTACCCTTATGAAACAATCATGGAAGAACATCCTCAAGATCCGAGCTGGGACTTTTGGGTCAAATTTGGAAGCTCTGAGAACAGTGTCTGAAATGATCTTCTCTGCTTGTGGACATGTTTTATCGTAGTAATGAGCATCAAGCTCTGCTTGAGACATTGATGATGATGATAATGTGAAGAAGAGAAAAATGGTTGCACAAAGAACAATGCATTCTGAATATGGCAAAAGTGCCATTTTTTTTGGAAGTGAAACAAGTAATTATGGAATGCAATAACTGGAAAAGTGATGAGGATTTGATGAAAACCTTGAGCACGTGTATGGTTTATATATATATGGAATAGAAAGTTGTTGACACTAATATTAAAATACAAGTTTAATGCATAATTATTTTGCTTAAAAGCCACTCAATGTTTGGAGATTAGTCTGGAAGTGCCAAATTTTGACTTCACTTTTGTTCTGCTTTAAGATCAAGTATATTCATCCACCTACACACGCACAAAACACAAATCTTAAGTATTCAACAACGTTATTGTTGTTAAGAATTAATTAAGAACTAATTAGCACAAATTTTGTGTTATTCTTGTTGCGTGTTCTCTACCAGAAGGAGTTCCTAATTTATGTGTAAAATCAAGTTATAAGTATCTAAATCAGTAACACCAATATAAATTATAGAGTTAAATATGTTTTTGTTCCCTCAAATTTCAATGAAATTTAGAATTAGTCCCTCATCGAAATTTTTGAACCAATTTAGCCATTCATCTTTAGAAATGCATGGATTTAGCCTTTTAATCAAATTTTATTAAGTTTATTTGAAGTTTCATAGACGTTTTATAATAATATTTGAGTTAGCATTTAAACGAAAATGAGTCAAACGGTGTAAACAATTCAAATATTATCATGAAATGTGCTTGAAACGTTAAATAAACTTAACCAGATTTGGTTAAAAGGACTAAATTCATATATTTGTAAAATTAAAGGACTAAATTGATCAAAAATTTTGAAGGGAACCGATTCTAATTTTCTCTTAAATTTAGCGAGTTACGTGAATTAAGAAGAAAAAAAAAAGTGACTGTGATTTTGTAGGGATGTACTACACAAAAGTACAATTGTTAGGTATATGTATGATATATTCTATGATACTTTTCTGTTGCATTATACCTATCAGGTTAGTTTAGGTAAGTAGTTGTGAAGTTGGTGATGATGAGAGGTTATGTTCTTCGACAATAATTATCATAATTGTTGTAGGAATGTTCCTTTTATCCAATCATAGGGTAATTTTCATGGTTTTCATTGCTGTTATGCTCTGAAACTATAAAATGATAATAAATAGTATTGGAAGTTTTAGTCAATGTTTTGTCCTGTGTGGGTAAAGTTTGATGTTATATGAAAATTAAGGTTAAAACATAAAATTATATAATTTGCTATATTATCGTAGGTTTCGTAGGAATGTTCCTTTTATCTAATCATAGGATAATTTTTACAGTTTTCATTATGCTCTAAAACTATAGAAGAGATAATAAATAGTATTGGAAGTTTTAGTCAATGTTTTGGGGTAAAGTTCTTATATGAAAATTAAGGTTAAAACATAAAATTATATAATTTGCTGAATTAAACATTCAAGTAGTCAATAATTTTAGATCTTAATAGGAGCATGAATAGTTTTAGTTTTTAATTTCATTAGAATCACTTTTGATGTTTTTTCTTTTGAGAATAAAGATTGGGATATGTGTTGTTAATGATAAAGTAAAATATAATTGTTGATGTTAATAAAGATTGAAGTGTGAGTATAAGTTTTTTTATTGAGTAAACGTGAAAAAAATTAAACATTAATAATTAAAGTTTATAAATTTGTTGTCTTAAAATTTTGAATTAAAATTGATATTAATATAAGAATTACATTCATATTTTATATATTTTATTGATGCAAATTGAACATTTATTAAAATAAACGGCTAATACATTAAAATTACATTTAGTTTTAGAATATTATTTTGCCAACTTTTTAAATTATTGATCAAAATTTGTTACTAGAAGACAATAAATATGTTAGGAAACTAGTTTTTTTTTTCTTTTTTTGTGAATCCTTCTTAAAGACAAAGAAATAAAATCATAAATTTGAGATACATGATGATAAAACTATAATAAAATAACCGGACTTTAAAACACAAATTAAAAAATGTATGTATTTTGCCTTTTCTTACTTCTAAGTTATGACAAATTACTGCTACTTTACTCCATTCATCATACAAAGTCACAAATGGTCCTGTTAATAAACTTCAACTCTTTGTAAAACTTAAAAAGCACAATTTTAATTTTGGTTAATAACACAATTAAAAATAATGTGTCCGTGTAATACATTTGAGAATTATCTGAGCCATGATCACTTTAGATTAACGAGTATTCTCAAATTCTAGTCTTTACTATACAATTGCATCAAATATTTAAAGAGGGACTCTGTTTCTTGAACTCGAACAATATTGTCTCTTACGAAACGTAAATATGATTTTATAAAAAAAAAATGTTTTTTTTCAATCAACAACTATTGCATATTTCTTTCACATTAATCATTCCTTGATTTAATAATAGTATATAGAATTTTATTGATTTTTTAATCAATCATACCTATAATTCTCCTTTATATAAAACTAATATATTTTGTTCCTCATTCATACTTCGAATTATTAAATGCATTATAGGTGCTGTAACAATCAGCAAATAAAATCTTAGTTCAATTAAAGAAAATATCATAACCATTAAGTCCGCATCTCATCTATAAAAAATTTTCGGATCAATAATTTTTTTATCTTTATATTATCTTTGAATAGTTATTCCTTTATTATTTATAATGTCTAAAACCTAAGGTTTTTTTTTTTTGTTATTAAATCAGATTAAATAAAAATTGGACCTGTCATCAATAGCCAATAATCTTCAAAGCATGTGTCTTCATTCAGTTTTGTCCATGAACCCAGAACAGTACGGTAAAAAGGGAAAATAAAATCCTTAACAGCAACATTATACTTTTTTTCACTCATAAGAACAAAGCTCTAACACATTTTCCTTTTAAACAATTAACAATTACATATAAACTAGTTCTTATTTTGGATGCACCTGACCACCACAAAAAAAAATGAAAACATCATCTTATAAACAATTTGATAAATAACCTATGAAAGATCAAATACAGTTGAAGCACAATAAAATAATACACTTTAACTCTAAATTTGAACATATAAACTAAGCAATCACCTTGTCCTTCTTTGCATAGTATCTCCTGTACATAGAATCAACACTGGTGAGATAGAATGTTCCTGGAGGCAAGTTGCTGCAGTCCTTGCTTGTCACAAAGTCCTTCCCCCCATAACGGTGCTCCATGATCTTCAATGTTTCCACAAACTTTTCAGGAGGAATCTGCAACACAACATTGTTTTATATGTATAAAACCAAAAGTCATATTTAGATATGTCTGTCTGGAACACCATTTAACACGTAAAAACGGTTAAAAACCCTGTAGCTTATGAGTGGTAAAAAACTGCATACCTCTAGTCTCTGCTTCAACTTGTCTGAAACATTCATCACGGTTACAATGTTTGACAAGTTAAATGGATGCTGACCCTCTTGAAGGCGAAGGGAAAACATTGTAGCTGTTAAACCACTTCCGTATGAAAACAAAACTACTCTTTTACCAACCTTCACATTGAAATACAACCCATATGAGCAAAGATGCAGTTCAGAACAGAGGGAAAATAAGCAAAGCATGTATTTATGTGCCGAAAAGCTTACCAATGAAGTGTTTTTATTATGAACAAGTGATGCAAATGCTGCATATAGAGATGCAGTGTACATGTTACCAACTTGCTTTGGGATTAGTGTGCTGGGTTGCACCTTTGCATCATATACATGTTTGGCAGCTTTCTGATTTGCCTATTGAATCACATTGATCACAAACCATTTAAGAGTTTCATTCCAGCAATCATAAAACAAGATTCAAAATTCCAAAAATTCAAACATGACAAGAGTGGCTACCTTTTCAAGATCACGACTTTGATAACTTTCGTCACCGGATAAGGAAGCATATGGTGCAAGGGTTTCCCTGGCAGCTTCATCAACAAAACTGGCACCAGACAACATATTTGAGAAAAACAAAATTGATACTTTTATGTTTCATATACCGCAGTTTTCCAGGAATTGTTAGTGCTTAATCCGAAAACAATTTACAGAATATAAGGTAGCAGAAACAAAAACCTGAGATTTCTCATGAAGTCATTAAAGTATAGCCGGCCAAAACTTTTCTGCACAAGCTGCAATACATCAAGAAAGCAATTATGTAGAGTCATTGTAGGTCGTGTTATGACATACTTCTCTGCCTTTTCGTTTTCATTCCAAATATGGTGAAATAATTCCTGCATGACAATTACCTTGTTATATGGAGAATGAAACACAAAATAATCAGAATCTGATATTGAAAAAGGCCTCCCCTCCAATTTTTCAAATCTGTATATGGAAGAACATTTAATGAGAATTTGAAACCAAAAAGAAACATTCAAAATCACCATTTTGTTCGATCTATGCTTACTTCTCACAGAAAATCCGATAACAGGAATCAAGTGCCATGAGATAACAGGTCTGTGAGAGTTTTCCATCAACAACCTATAGCAAGAAAACAACCAATTAAAAATAAAGACATTTTTTTCTTAATGAGTGCTGAACATTTAGATGATTAACAGAAGGCACCAACAGGCACTAAAGCATAATAGCGAGAATTTGGAAATACTTTCACCGTGAAGAAGATTTCTTATTGAAAGAACAAAAGAATTCCAATCATAAACTAAGACAGCACTTCATAATACAGCTATGATGCAAATAAAATTAAAGTGAGGAGGTGAGAAATGATTACTGGATATTCACTAGCAAGATTTGGCTTGTAAAAATCATATGCATGAGACATGTGACTGCCTCTGAGTTTGCTTTCAAAAGCAATAGGAGCATCTGGCCCTACAAGCATGGCTATTGCAGCTGCTCCTCCAGTGGGACGAGCAGGTCCCTCTGCATATACCTGAAACCAGAAAACCATGGATAATAAATTGTTTGATACTGCATATAATCTGCAACTGATTTCAACATTTGAAGGGAAAGAACACAACTATAACAGTAATCAAGAACAACAAGAGATGAAACTTAGACATTCAAAATAACTCGCATTGCAGGCTTTCTTGTAAAAGAAATATCTCGGTAAACTATGGATGAAATTCAACTATAAACTTGAACAATATATAGCTTCTCCAGTTCATACTTTGTTGGGTCTTATAAATGGTTAAGTATCATTAACAATGCAAGAGAAAGTTATGAGATTTGGACTCTCTGCTGAGTTTTTTATACAGTTCTTTGCTACGTCTTTAAAATACACTGATTTTGATGTTTTAAAATATAACAGTTGTAATTTCCTTAAGCATGAAGTAGTAAATCGCAGCAAAAGAAAGATTAATTTTTGGCAGGAGTTCATACCGCACTGTCTGTACATACAACAAGTCCATAACGTCCATCCCATGAACTACTCTCCACCCAATTCACACAGTTGAACAATGCCGCTGTTCCTCCATAGCATGCATTTGTTGAATCAACACCTTCGATGTCAGTATTACCACTCGCCTGATTGTTGCATGAATAAATATAAGATGCAGATACCATACAATATAAAGCTGTAAAACCTAATAGCCTTAGAAGGTTAGAGACAACACTTAATAGCCACCACCAATGCAGAGAATGATTTACCTCAAAAACTTGCATCAGAAAGGTCTTAATGGATTTGCTTTTATCAATGACAGTTTCACTTCCAACCTCCAAGCGTCCAATTTGCTTTGGATCAACATTAAATTTTTCAAGAAGTGAAGCAACTACTGTCAAGCTGCAAATTCAAAGTTTAAACGCAAAATATTGTAATAATAAGTACAGGAAAGATGTGTATTACAGTATTATACAAGTCCAGAACATAGATCAAGAACAAAAGCATGGATTAAGTAACCCCGAAAAAGAACCACAACATACTTCTCCGAAAAACCTACTTGTAAACAGTATCACAAAAACAGAGAAACTACTTTTTCCATTGGAGGAATCCTAGTAGTAAGGCACTCTTTATAACACTTACTTCAAAATGCTCTTTAAACCCCAGAGATTAACCTATATTTTAAAATTGAACAAATCTAGCCCTTCTGTTGATTTGACTCTACCTAAAGCCCCAAAGTTCAAATTATCAACACCAAATTTTCAAAAAAGTAATTCAATCACATTGTTTAAAACCTTCTTTTGCTCAAATCTCACCAACTAAATTATCAATTTTCACCACAAAATTTATAAGAAAAAAAAAAGAAACTCAAATTTCCCCCCTTTTAAATCCTAATCTCACACCCTTTAGTACTACAACTCTTTACAGCTAAACTTTCAAAACTACTTCAAATCCCAAGTTCTTTGTAACCTCTCAAACACTTGGATAAAAAATGAAAATAAGAATTTTAGAGTTTTAAGTAGTAGAACAAAATCAAAAACAGGGCACACTTCTCCATAAGCATTTCTACGAGAGAGTTAAAAAATATGAACTTCTCCATAAACTAAAAGTGAGTTATACACAAGTTAAAAATATGAAGTTAAATAAGTTACGACAGGGCTTCTACAAATTAGTTGAAGCACAAGTTAACTTATGAAGAAACTTAATTTATTTGTTTCTTCATTTTTTTCTTCTTAGAAGTACCTATAGAAATGTTTTTCTACACATCCAAAACTAAAGGTACCAAAAGTGAAGTCGCAGCAATAATCAAACTATTAACTAAAGAAACAATTAGAAGTAGGAAATGCTTATTGTTTATGCAAAATTGTAACCAACCTCATTGAGATAACATCTTCAACCTCAGAGCAGAAAGCCATGCAATCCTGTCCAAGCCCAATAGTGTATTTCCCTTTGCTCACCCCATCATGACCCTCCAAAGCTTCCTGCACAAGCCACAAAACAAAAACACACAACACAACCAAACAAACAATAAAAATCGCAGCTTTACAAGACAAAACACAAAACCAAGTTCAAAAATCACATCTTTATGACAAAAAACAGAATTAGAGACCTGGGAGACGCAGGTTGGAGGGAAGTATATGTCCATGGCAAGGATTCCCACATTGGTAGGGCGTGAAGAGGCCATGGAAGTGTATTTTCCCTCTCTTTGTTTTGGGGCCTGTTTGGATGCAAAGAGAGGGGAAGAAGTGTGTGGTGGCGGGGTGTGTTTGTTTGTTTTTTATATATAAAAGAAATTGAAAGCTGTGGAATTTGGAATTTCTGAAGTGTAAGTGTGTGAGATAGAGTGTTAGGTTTAGGAAGAATTGCTGTGTGCCTTCCCAACTAACCACCTTTTTTGGCGGAAATTTTAATGGCTGTTTGTTTGAATGGAAAGTGTCATCAATTCTGCAAAAGCAATAATGGATTGTCTGGTTTTGTAGGTGGAAAAAAAAGACATCAAGGTAGTTCATGATGTTCTTTATGTTTTTTGTATTAATGAACTATATCTGTTTATGATTGATAAGTTATTCTACTACAGCAGTTTCAATTTCAAACTTGAGTTTTAGATTGTGTTATTCTAGTTTTCCTATTATTATACGATTGAATTTTACGATAAATAAATTATATTAAAAAAGAGTCATAATGAATAAGTATTTTTTTAAAGCTTATAAATTACGTTTTTAATAAATAATTTTATTTTTATCTATTTGTAACTTTAAAGATATTGAAATTAATGATGTTAAAAATGATAAATTAAAAAGAGATTGAGAAAAAAAGAGAGAGAATATATTCGTTTTCTTTTCATTGTCAAAAAGAGTATCACCCCATCTATCGTTGAAAATTATATTTTGAAAGTCATCGAAAATAATATTTCAAAGGTTTGACGCATAGTAAATAGATAAATATATCTATCCAAATAGAGCTTTCTTCGTTAGTAGAAGTTATGAATTGAATTTTGACGATTTTGGTTTAGTTGTTCTAATTTATATAATATATATATATATATATATATATATATATATATATATATTTTTATTTTATATATTTTTTAATAAAATTTTATTATCCGCGATAATTTTATAGAATTTGAATAGAATTATCTGTCGTTTAAAATATGTGTAGTATCTAAATAAATGTTGTAAGAATATAAAGCAAACTATCTTTATTTTAGCATGTAATCTAAATGCTAAATATTTATTTTATATAATTATAATTATAATAAATATATAATACATATTATATAATTAAACTTATTATAAATAGGTATTTTTTATATATAATTTTATATTTATGTTTTTGATAAATAATTTATTTTATGGTAAACAAGCTTTAAAATTATTAATTATTTAATTTCAATTTTAAAATCAAGTTGAAAATGACTGATTAACAAAGAATATATTGAGAAAAATTTAATAAAATCGCTCATACTAAAAAATTATTATTTTAAGAAAAAAATTTAAAATAGTTTCAATTAAAAAAAATAAAAATCTCAAACACGAAGTATTAAACTTTATATAAAGTAATTTTTTTAATTTAAGTTATTTTGATTGAATTTTACGTTTTCTTTTAATTTAGACAGAGTCTAAGTCTCCACAAGTAATTTCTTTTAATAATTCTTTTTGTCTTTGTTTCTTTTATTCTTTTTTATTTTTTCTAAAATTTTTAAAAGATCATAACCAGTGTTCTAGAATATTGTTTAAGTCTAAAAATTAAGTATTAAATTATGTATAACATAATATTGTTTATATTTAAAAAATAAACAATATTTATTTTCTGCTGGTTTTTTATGTTTAATTATATTTAAATTTTTAACAACATTAAAAAATAGTTGTTTATTATTTTTTATTTTTTTAACTTTTTTTATCAAATAAATAATCAATTACAAATATATATCATTTATAAGTATTTTTATCTTTAAAATAAATTAAAAATGTACTAATAATTATTAAAGTTATGATTCATTTAATATTGTGATTTCTAATTAATTTTTACAATGTTCATTTATTATATCTTAAACAATGTTGTTAAGACATAAGTTAGTAGCACTCTCCAATTTTTTAAATATTTTGATCCCGGTTACATAGGATAGTATGGATAGGGTAATTATTAAGGGAGAAATAATTATGAAACTTTAAAATTTATTTAGAGTATATTTATTTTATTTTTAGATTTTTTTTTTGAATTTTTTTATTTAAATCCTTTTCTTTTGTGATAATAATTCCTATCACATGCTTTTAAGTATTTCTATCCAAACATAAATTATTTTAGTGTGAATGAAATTTTGGTCTAACATCTCTCAGATTTCTACTTTTGCGATTATTTGATTATTTATGGTTCAATTAGTTGGAAAAAAAACATTACTTTAACAAATTTATATTGAGTGAAATATGAAATTATTTACTAATATTTTACCTGGTTGATGTTTAAATTTATACAACATGTATAAATACATGCTTAGTTAAAAACGACAAATCATTTTTTAGAAAATTTATTGAGGTCACATGTTTTGGGTCATTTTGAAAGTTAGGATGAGATTGTATCTTAATGGAGTTTACCTTCAACAATTGTTACAATGTTAATATTAACATATTATATTGACGATAGTACAAAAAAAGTGTAGAATTCCATTATTTTAGATATTTAGATGTTAAAAACTTATAGGTTAGATGATAGTTATTTTAGCCAGATCTTGACGAAAATTGTTTGAAGAGCCAAAATAATACATCAAAAGTTTATATATTTAATTATTGTCACTAATAAAATAAAAATAAATACATAATGTAGTATAATAATAACTAAAAAAGAAATCACACATATTTAAAAAATTGGCAAAAAAGAAAATTCAATAACAATCAAACCACACTTAAAATTTAGTTATAAAAAACACAAAGTACAATATTTTTTTTTATTTTCATAAAATAAAAAATTAATATACAAGAGGCTGATTAAATAAATGATTACACTAATATTTTACTATCAAGTGAGACAAGAGATAATCCCCTTCTTCTTTATTTCTTCGAGAATGGAAGAAAACCGCTGAGAGATGAGAGCAAAAATAATAGATTTTTTACTCTTCATAAATAAAAGAAGATAGGTGAGAATAATCGGTGAGAAACTCAAGACTTATAATGGAACTACAATTAAAATTTGGTTAAAAAAACACACAGTATAATATTTTTTCTTCTATGTTCATAAAATAAAAATTAATATAAAACAGGCTCATTAAATAAATTATTAAACTAATATTTCACTATCAACTGAGACCAAATAATTACCTTCTTTTTTTCTCCCTCAAGTATGGAAGAGAACATAGGATAAATAAGAGCAAAAATGATAGATTTTTTTCTCTTCAAAAACAAAAGAAAACAGTTGAGAATGAGATATGAGAACAATTTATGAGAAACTCAAGACATATAATGGAACCACAATCAAGATTCAGTTATAAAAAAATACACAGTACAATATTTTTTCTTCTATATTCATGAAATAAACAATTAATATAAAAGAGGATAATTAAATAAATTATTAAACTAATATTTCACTATCAATTGAGACCAAAGAATTACTTTATTCTTTTCTTCCATTAGCATGGAAGAGGACAGAGGAGAAATAAGAGCAAAAATAATAGATATTTTTCTCTTCAAAAACAAGAAAAAACATATAAGAATAAAATATGAGAACAATTTGTGAAAAACTCAAACCATAATAAATAAAAAAATATCTTGATAAATCTTTTTATTCTTTATTTTTTGTTAAGTTTAATTTTATATTTTATTATTTATTAACATTAATTATTATGTTTATAAAAAAATAAAATATTTGATTTAATTATAATATAATTTTTTAATATCTATAATATGAAAAAAATTAAAATATATATAATATAAAAAAATTTTAAAACTTTTGAGGGGGGCATGGCCCTCCCTGCCTGTTAGGGCGGTCCGCCACTGACTTTAGCACACTCCTTGAATATAATAAAAGTTTGACGTAAATTATAGAGTAAGACTCTGGAATTTTTGCTAGTTATCAAGTTTTCTTGTGAAATATACTATTAATTCAAAAGAGTCATAAAATGATTTAATTTTATGGTCCACTAGTTTATGGACTCACTCTACCTCTTCTCTTTGCCAACACTATAATATCTCTATGTGTGGTGGTTAAGAAACTATATCTCTTTTCCAAATTTGGAAATTAAATAAAATTTAAATCATGGATGATTTATCTTTTGAAGTTAGAATTAGGGATAATATGTAGAGATGGCAAATAAACCCGTGTTCGTGGGTATCACCCGAACCCGTCCCCGTTTTAACGGGGAATCCCCGCTTTGACTGGGTATGGGTATGGGTATGGGTAATACCCGAAATTTTCAACTGGGGATGGGGATGGGGATGGGGATATATATATACCCGCCCAAATACCCGTCCCCGCTTAAATT